>JGI2065J20421_1000066_pt1 | contig 181919 bp, 91 predicted proteins | sample Biomet5_FD_20421 | JGI IMG/M metagenome (IMG submission 20421)
TATCCTGCTTGATTTACCCGCCGGCGAAGGGTCATGGATGATGCAGCCCCTGCTCGCTGCAAATAAAGTGGTCATCGTGGCACGACCAACCCTGGCCGATCTCCGGGGCGTCTTGCACATCATGGAGTTGATCACCTCTGTTATCAACCGGGATGTGCAGATTCCCAAGACCAACATCTTTCTGGTAGTGAGCCAATTTACAGAACGCTCTACCTTTTCTCCTGACCAGATCATAAAGGAATTATCCCAACAGGCCGGGTGGAATCCAATGTTGGCCGGGACGATTATGTACGATCCAACTATTCCATTGATTCAGGATAATCAAGAGCTCCCGATTGTCAAAAACGATGATTATGCAAAATCTATCCGCGCGATCATTAGCCGGGTATTTCAGATTTCAATTAATGATCAGAAACAAAAAGGTGGCATTTTGAGTGGAATGTTCAGGAGGTAAGTCAAGATGCCAAAAGTATTTCGAGATCCAGAACCACCTGCAGGCAGTGCATCAGGAGAACGGCCGTCCGCTTCCAGTTCCGCGCCGGCCGATAAGGCTCAAGAAACACCAAGAAGTGATGCTCCTTCATTTAATATCTTTGATGACCAGAGGTCGATGTCAAACACACTTGCTCCTGAAGTAATTAATGAGTTGAACAACGATGTCATTGATTCGATCAATCGGGAGTTTACCTCAGAGGTTTTGCAGAGACCCAATGACACCGATCGTAAAACTGTAAAAGACCGAATTGGCGTACTGGTTTCCTTGGCCATCCGCAAAAGAAGTTTGAACCCTTCAGGGAAACAGGTAGAGAGCCTGGTTTCTGATCTTTCAAGTCGGATTTTGGGTTTAGGCTTTCTAGATTCACTTCTTCCTCCGGCCCGAACCGACATTTCTGAAATTGGAGTTTATTCCAATGGCCTAGTACAAATCATGAAAAAGGGAGAAGTTCGCTGGACCAATGTAGATGTTCATCCTTCTCCAGATGAAATCAATCGAGTTTTGGACCGGATTTTAGGCAGTCAAAGCAAGTCTTTGAATGAAACCAATCCATCTGTCAACGCCAAACTACCCGTGACAAAAGACAATCCGGGCGGGGGACGTATCAAAGCCCTGCATCCCTGTATTGTTCCCCCCGGCAGAAACCCCGCAATCAATATCCGCTTGTACGAACAAAAACCCGTTTTACCGGAATGGTTACTGGAGCGAAAAACGCTCTCACCTGAAATGATGGAAACATTGAAAAATTTGGTTGAATCCGGGAAACGGATACTGATCACCGGGGGTACACGCACTGGTAAAACGACCATGCTCTCCGCAATTTGCAACTATCTTCCTGCCGGCTGGCGTGTCGTCAAGATCGAAGATCCGTCTGAAATTTGGATTGATCGAGCAACAGTGCAAACTGTTGAAGCCAGACCTCAAACCATCGGAACAGAAGTACAACCTTACACTTTGGCCGATGGCGTAGACGATGCTATGCGTATGTCCCCGGATTACCTGGTCATTGGCGAGGTCAGGGACGGAAATGCCGCACTCGCTTTGTTTCGTGCGCTAATGACGGGTCACAGTGGCGCCTGCACTCTGCACGCCGATAACCCAAAAGAAGCAGCAAGTCGTATTGCCAATTTGATGGGAGCGGATGCCGGCGTAAGAAAAGCGGACGCCAACCAAATGTTCGCAGATTCTATTGATGCAGTTGTACAAATTGGCATTCGCCATGAAAAACGGGTCGTGACCGATATTGCTTTAGTTCGCAAAGAACTAAAGGGCGGGGAAGTTTGGTTTGATCCAATTTGGCAGTATGACGAATCGTCCCTTGCAAATCAATTTAAGTGGAACAGATACGAACCAGATAAAGGAAAAAAGGAGGTTATAAAACAATGATTATAGTCATTGGGATTCTTGTAGCAGTATGTGTGTTTTTGATCTTTGGACCCTCCATTGGAGATTTTAAAAAGAGTAAATTATCTTCTGCTTTGGAAGAGATCAGTTCAGTTGAGGAAACAGAAAAACTTTCCAAGATGGACCCGAAATCTTTGGAATACAAATTGGCGGCTTCTGGTGTCAACTGGTCGCCAGCCACATTTCGTACTGTAAATATATTAGGGGCTATTGGTGGAACACTTTTGGTATGGGCTTTCATTCCGGGAATTCCTGCTATTGCTGCTGGCGCACTGGTTTACTACGTTCCGAATGCCTGGCTAGACGACAAGATCAAGAACCGTGGCCGAGAAATTGACAAATTATTGCCATTGGCTATGAGCCGAATCAGTGCAGGAATATCTGCCGGCCGTTCAGTAGCCGATACCTTAGATAACGTTGCGGAATCTTTAGATCTTGAAGGCAAAAACCCGCTATCTCCAGAACTACAGTTGACTGCTGCAGAACTGCGGACAAAGAATCGGGAAGAGGCTATGATGAATCTAGCCAAACGCTCTCCTTCGTCCTCTCTGGCAAATATGGCTTATTTATTGGAAGGATTTCTGGAAGAAGGGGGAACAAAATATTCTGAAGTATTTTCTCAAAGCATTGAACGAGTGGAAATGGTAATTAATGCCCGGAACCGCACACAGGCGAAAGCCGGCGATGCAATGGCCAGTGCAAAGATCATCCCAATCATGTTGGTTATCGTTATGGCTTACCTTGGCCAAAATCCTTCCACGAAAGCGTCCATGACCGCTCTCCCTGTCCAGATTGTCTTGGGGTTAGCTATCGTGGTAATGGCAGGGGGATACGTAATCATGCGGTCTTTAGTAATGGAAGCAGCGTAGGAGGAATAGACAATGGTAGGAGTAATTTATTTCATTGGTATTTTGGTAATGATCCTGATAATCATTGCCGCTATGGAATATTTGCCGGTGGATTTTAGTTTATTCAAGAAAACAAAGTCCCTATCCGGGGTTATGAATGAAATGGAAAACACAACCCCAGATACAGTAACCGGAATTCGGAAAACACTAAAACCTTTAGAGAAACCCGTAGAAAAATACACACGTCCTGGACTACTTAAAAAAATGAAATACGCCCTTTATTGGGGGCAAATGGGGGGGAAGTATGTCGATTGGACCCCGATCCAATTGATTACTTTACGATTATTCTTGGGAATTATTGGCGCTATTGCCGGCGCTGTCGTATTTGGATCAATTATTTACGTAGTTGTTTGTGCATTACTCGGTTGGACATTCCCTATGCTCAGCTTAAACAGCGCAGCCAGACACACTAACCGTAGATTTGAATCTGAACTCCCGGAATATATCCAGTTGATTAATGCAAAAATGGCCGGGGGAGTCTCATTTGACGAGGCAATCAAGAGAACAGCCAGAGCAGAAAGTTTGCCGGCATTGTGGATGAGAAAGAATATTCAAATGGCTCAGGGTCGCAGCCTGGTAGATCAAATTATGCAGGAAGCGATTACTTCTCAATCCACAGTTCTAATCTCAACTGGTACACAATTATCAAATTTAAAATACGGTACAAAACAACAAGAACTATTGGATCGCTTATCAACCCAAATATCCAATGCCTATGCGGCTGGGGCAGATATGCGGGCAGAAAAAATCGGTTCCGACCTGGTAATTCCGATGGTCTTAGCTTATTTCCTGCCGTTCCTGATCTGCATATTTGTCGTCATTGGATATCCGATTGTAGCGAGTGGAATATTATAAATGGTTCATTGGGGAGATCGATTCGGTTTTGCTTTCTTTATTTTAGCGACAGTCGTTGCGGCAATAACGGCAATATCAGAACCTAATCTGTTGGTCTGGCTGGCAGTACCTCAAAACGCGATTATTGCTGTTCTGTATGCAGTTAGAAACAATGAGACAAAATCGAATCGGTCTGGATTGTGGTTGGGATTGATTGCATCTATTTTACCTATGACACATTATCCAGAAAGTATTTCTACAACTCTTTTGGTAATCGGGTTGGCGGGGTATGCATTGATCCTTTGGTCTTTGTTAGTCCTTGGAAGATCATTTGGAATTGCGCCGGCAGACAGAGGGCTGGTGACCAGAGCTCCTTATAATCTGGTCCGCCATCCGATGTATTTAGGCGAATTGGTTTATCGTGGCGCAATCGTACTTGCATCATTAACTTTAATAAACGTTTTTCTGTTTTTGTTTATGATTGGAATTCAAATTACCCGTATTTGCATGGAAGAAAGGATCATTGATGGATACGATGATTACAGGGTGGTCACTCACTGGCGTTTACTCCCAGGAATTTGGTGATCGAGGAATAAAATGACTAAGTATTCAAAGAAAGGACCAACCAATACCGAATTATCAATGTTTTTACGGAAACGCATGGCAGACCTGAACATAAACCAGGTCAAATTAGCACAACTTACAGGGCTATCTACGTGCGGTATAAATTTGATATTAAATAAAGGAAGCGTTCCACAGGCTAAAACGATGTTGAAATTAGCTTCCGCATTAAAGGTACAAGTCGAGCATCTTTATCGTTTAGCAGGAATGATCCCCACAGAACCAGCGATGAAAACTCAAGGGAATGATCTTCAAGAATTGGAATATTTTTACTTAAAACTTCCCCCTGACCGGCGACAAATAGCCGTTGGATTGGTAAAAAGTTTGACAGAGGTCAATTCGCCAGAGTATCCCGTAGTAGGTGCGTTGCTGAAGCAAGAAGCATTGCCAACTCTATAAAAAATAACCCCCGGACTAAAAAACGGGGGTTGTTAGTAGAGCATTTGATCACAGCAGAAATTATTATAGAGAGCGTGCGTTTTGTAGGCTGAAAGCGTGTTTTACATCTCCGTATTTCAACTTGGCGTAAAGCATTTCTTCAAATGTTCTCTTTGACTAATCCGGTGACGTGGAATTCGAAACTGAATTGTTCCAACTGCTCAAAAATATTATTCTTGTTAATTTTATACAGCTAACCAATTATCAACGCAGGTTGAAATCCTATCACTCCAATCATTTTCATCAACTGAGTATTCGATCTCGTTAATAGCTGTTTGAAGGAAAGATTGTATATCTGAAGGCATTGGCGTACCAATATGAGTATACGAATTTTCTACAAGCTTCATAAATAAATCCAATTCTAACGGGATAATCTTTGGCTTGCCACCATAAGCAGTGATATTTTTGATTTGGTTTAGGCCGAAGAAATGCGCCCAAGTGGCTTTGTTAATTGAGGGCGCAATAAAAAGGCAATATGTGTCTTTACCTGATGTTCTCTGTAGTTGAGCGTAATGACGTGTGACGGGTTCTCCTTCAGATTCATATTGCCGTTGCCCACGCTGTAAAGTTACTTCAACGGATAAAGCAAACGAATCATAGTCACATTCGATATCTGGCATATTTCCTTGTGCGGTCGAAGTTGGTCTCCCAGAATCATCAATCTTGAAATTCCCCTTAATGGCGCCCCCATCCAACATGGTCATGGCTCTTAGTGTATTCCATTCGAGAAACAGTGGTGCATCATATACCTCATCCGATAGTATTTCATTGAAAGTATCAACGACTTCTTGATATAAGGCGTATGACTTCAATTCTTCGGTTTGCTTCTGAATAATTGCCGAACGTTTTTCTTGAACAGCAATATCCCTTAAGTCCTTCAATTCCTCAATTGATTTATCAGATAAGTCGCGCTTTGTGAATGAATAGTTCCGCATCAAAGTATTTTCGAGGTTATCTCTGTTATCCGTATAGAGGTGGGGTAATTCCGCGCTAAACATGTATTCCTTGAAACTTGCTAAATCATCAATATGGCTGGGCTCAGGGTCTACCGTTGATAGCACATAATCAATTTCTGCCATTTTATCTGGCGCAATAAGAATTGATTTACCATCAGACACAAACATTTCTGTATAACGTAAATATCGAAAGCACGCATCAGCATAGTCGCGCATATTGCGCTTTTCTTTGCTAATGAAAGATTTCTCGTCGCTTGTTTCAGATTCTCGCGTTGATAACTCCCCAGATACTATCTCAGCGGAATAAATTTTTGCAATTTCGCGATAGGCTACTTGGTCGACGAATCGCTTATACTGTCCAGTATGACGCTTTTTATCTGCGCGGAAGGATAAGATTTCGGATTTTATGTTATCAAATTTGCGATAGTCTGTAAGTTGTAGGGCAAAAAATCGGAATTCATCGGGAGTTAAATAGTCAAGTTCACGAATTAATCTAATGATTTCCAAGTAAGGATGCCCCCAAAAAGTCCCTTTGATTTTGTTTGCTTCTTTGTGGTATGGAGAAGGAAGCTGAAACTTCAAAAGCTGACGAAAAAACGCTTCATGAGGGCGCTTACCATGAACAAATGCGTTACCCGCCTCGGTTAATTGAATTGTTGGTGAAAGATCCACAAGTCCTAATCCTTGCGGCGACCGGGTAATACGGTCTCTTGCGCTAAAAGCGGTGTATTTTTTTGAGGTTTCTCCTTGGAAAGTAGAAGCCTTGGCCAAAACTTCAGCAAAAGCTTCTTGAACTTTTTCGTTTTTACTCCAGACTTGTCCCCCAAAATTGCTCACAAGCAGTTCAATCTCTGGGATCAACTTCTTAGGAGTTCTGGGTGAAGTAGTGAAAAAGAGAGTACGACTACTCTTTATTATGCCCAAGGTCAATACCTCTTATTAATAGTTCTTAATGACGAGATGCATCCTATCGTTGTTAAAACGGTTTTTGATATTTACGGCGTAGTTCTTATAATACTCATCAAACACATAATCCCGGTATAATTCTTCGGTCAGTGGCGTTTTACCAATGACCATCAAAGCACGGCACGGAAGGTTCTTAAAGTCAGCAACTAACCGCCGATGCTCAGTTTCATCAAAACCATTCATCATGTCAATATTTCCATAATCATTGAAAATACAATCATACGGAGGGTCAAGGAAAATGAAATCATCTTCACTGGCCATATCAAAAATCTGTTTGTAATCAAAGCTATACAATTCTGTACCTTGAAGTAAGTTACTGTGCTGTTGTGTTACCAATCGAGTATTTAAGTTTGGATAACGCCCGAATGGAACGTTATAACCCCCATTATTATTATAGCGTATCATACCTGAGTAAGCCGTCTTATTGATAAAGAAATAAAGAACGCCATCTAAATAAGTGTCATCCGGGTGATTGAACAATTCACGAATACGGTAATATAAATCTTCGTTTGCATTTGGTACGTGTTCATCAGGATTTTTCGCCTTTAACTTTTTATATGCAGCTTGATTTGTCTCATACTGTCTTTGAAGTTCATCCAGTTGTAAGCGCATCAGAGGATAATTATCCTTAAGCTGCCGGTAAAACGTCATAAGACGTTCGTTTACATCATTGATGATTGCATTATCAGGTTCAAGACAAAAATATACTGCGCCACCACCAAAGAATGGCTCAATATACCGGTCAAAGTCGTCTGGTATGTACTGTAAAAAGCGCGGAATTTCCCGCGATTTTCCCCCACGATATTTTAACACGGGATTCATCTAAGCACCTCTCTTTCTGGATTGCTAAGAATAAGGAATAAAATTAGAACAAAATAACCTATTATTGTTTACTAGTTCGGTCTCTGCCATTTTATGTGAGAAATAAAAATTACGCATTTTTGCGATCAAAGCTGTTTCTTTTACGCTCCTGCCTGTTGTTCTCCAGCGTTCTTCACTATATGGGGCTGTCAAACGGAAGCAGAAATGTCTATTTCAATCTCAAATGTGATGCCGCTTATTTCATCATTACCAATCAACTTACAGAGTTCAATATTGGGATTCTATGTCGAACGGAATTTACCGACATTTTTACCCCAGATAGTGATGTTTGTGGCTGAACTCATATAAGTTTACTGCCATTTCCTCCATTTTGCATTATTCTTTGAAATCCAATTAAGAAATTGGACCTTGAAACTATATTTATCCTCGGTTATCCTTAATCTATCAAAGAATCGTTTTGTAACAATTTCAGTTATTCCGTTTATCAATCCAAATGAAGTTTCGTGCACAGCACAGGTTTGATATGGTTCAGTATAATAGAGATTGTGTTCCCAAAAATCAAATTGATTTAGATCATATCAAAAATTCCACTCATATTGGAATATTCCAACAATAGAAATAATCCGATATGGACGTGAAATATGGGTATCAAACGGTTTTGATTTTAATCAATACATAAAACAACCGTTCTATTAATGATACAATTCCACTATGCTAAAAGGAAAATGTAAGGACGGAATTATCGAAGTACACTATCGACCAGGTAATGAAATTATCTATCCCTCCAGAAGCGCACCATACACATATTCAGTAGTATTTTCAACCGGGAAAGGATTTGGAGCTACGGCCAATTCGGGGCGTGAATTGATACGGGAAGCAGGGCGCCTACTCAAGAATTTAGTGTGGACCAGAGAAAAAAGCTAACTGCATTTTTAGAACTTGTAAGTGTTATAAAATTTACCTCTTAAACCATGGGCCGGATTTCCTTTCGTTACTTAAATTTCTTCCTATCATACCGGATTATTCAAACAAATAACCGCGATATTTGGCACGGTCTACTCTGTACCAATAATCTATTCTGCTAATTTCTTCTGGACGTATCCCTTGTTTTCCTTCTATTTTATTTGGACAGGAACAGAATCGATTTTCTGGCTGGTTTTAAATTCTATTAACATTTGGTTACATAATTTGGTTATGTTAAAACATTCAAAGTCGGTATGCTCGTCTATAAACGTGGTATGGCTTTCTGTAAAGCCGATATCGTAAAATATTTGGAGTCGCTTAATTAATTTTTCCTTTTCCGATTGTGGAAAATCGCAAGCTTCAACTAGGATATCGGCTATCCTGGAATAATCAGTTGCATCCATTCCTTGGGTTTGGTCAGAATCAATAAAGTTTAATATTTTCCTGTTGTATTCATCTCTGATAATTAATTTACGAACAGATATGTCTTTCTCGAGAATTTTATTTTCTACTTGCTTGTCTAATACATATCCCCATTCTGCTTGTTCAGAATAAATTTCAGAACATTTCAGAAAGCACTCATTAAGAATTACAAAATCCTCGTCTGGAATTTCAATTTCGAAATGTGTAATATTATTGCGAATTTCATTTAACCTCGATAAATTTTCAACAAATTTTGGATCAAAAATCTCTTCATTATAAAAGTATGTCAATCTACTATAAGCATCAACAAATGTAACCGTATTGGGAAGTTTTGCACCCCTTGTTTCGGTAATATATTGAAAAAGCGTCTTATTAGCTTTCTTTGAATTAATATACTTTTCTAGCACTTTGGAATAATTGTTACCTTCGAAGGAAAATAACATAAATTCATTTTGATTAAGTAGCATTTTCTTAAAAAAAAGCTCCAAAGCACTATGTAAATTTAATACATAGGAGCGGTAATTAATATAGGATCCTTCGCCGTCAAGTATTTTCAGAAGCGCATCCAATGCGCTTCCATAGGCGGTTATTGCATTCTCAACTAAACTTATTTTATACATTAGTATTTCTTTCTGGTTCTATAGACTGTGTTAACTTTTTGACAAGCAAGTCAACCCCGGTAGAGGGATTAGGGAAATCTTCCCAGAGTTCCTTGTGCAGAGATCGAAGGAATTCGGCGTTATCAATTGCCTGCTCGGTTTGCTCTTGTACAATGCGGTACACTGCCATGGACTTTGAATAATTCGGAATATGATGGGAAAGGCTATTTATGACTTCGGTCGCGTTTGTGAATACTCTGTCAGTACGTTCAAAATGTAACAACAGCCAATATTCAAATGCAGGATTGGATAAAGCCAGTTGGAAATTATGTTTCCTGGCAAATACAAGTGCCTGATCGAGTGAATGTTGAGTACCAACCTGTTCAATATCAAATACACACCAGGCTTCATCATTCGTTGGATCCCAATCCAGTTTTTTCCTTTCAGCTTCCATGTTTTGGACCAGGTAAATGGGAGTGACTAGATTTTCTCCTCCTGGGATAATCAGAACACGGATGTTTTTGTGTCGCAATGTGCTCCGAAGCGCATTGAAATAATTGGGCTCGGTTTGTTTCCCCTCACAAGCAACCAGAATGGTTTTTTGGGGGGAAAGCGAGTTCCCTCGCCGTTGATAGTTATCGCGGTTTTTACCGCGCTCAAATAATGGCTTTCGACCAGACGGCTTCTTCTTACGACTCATAGGAACCATCTCCTTTAAAGAGTGAAAAGACATCGCCAAGGAAGGGGATGGCACCATAACGACCTTGCAAATAGCCTTTGGCCAACGATTCGCCTTTTCGTGGACTGTAATCCAGGAGCGAATACAAGTGGGTTGCACCGTTCTGATCTTTCTCTGTAAACCAGATTTGATCTCGCCGAAAGAGGGAATTATCAAGTAGCGTCGTGTCGTGGGTATTGAAGATCAACTGAGCGTTATTTTTATTGACTGCCGGGTTGTGAAACATTTCTACAATAGCTCGCACCAGGAGCGGGTGCATACTGGCATCCATCTCGTCAACGATTAAGATATCTCCTTTCTCGAGAGCTGTTAAAACCAATTGGCTTAGGTAGAGAATATGCCGGGTACCATTTGATTCGGAGGATAATGGAAACGCCACTACCGTTTTATCCTGGGCTTGATGTAACACCTCAATTCTTTCGCCAACCATTTGCGGTTTATTGTCTGGCAGAGCCGGGTCTTTCATTCGGTAATCCCAAATGCCTAGATCTGCATAACGTAAAAGATCACGAATACCCTGGTGATGGCTTTCGTCCAGAGTATTGATAAAAAGGTTTGTAGTCAGGAGTGGGTCGAGCTCGAGCAAAACACCCGAGAACCATTGGTAGACAGCAGAAAGCATCGGATGTTTGAAGGTGGCAGCTACGGAAAGGAAAAGTGCATTTTCACGGGTCAGCGTGCTGATTTTTTCGTTTTGGCCTTTGAGTGATGGTCCAAAGTAATACTCTTCCTTATGGGTGTCTTTGTTCCAGGCGCGCTGGAAATAAGGCACCGTTCGGCCTTTGGGTGAGGCATACAAATATTCAGTCCAAACCCGTTTGCGATCTACCGATAGACCATATTGATAACGGATACCATCCTGGATAAATGTGATTTCAAAAGTAGAGGGCATATTGGCACTGGTTGGATCCAGGAGGAACGGCTGGGTGTCGATAGGATCATCCGGTTTTCGATTGGCTGATTCGCGGACAAAATCTCGTAAGAATTTAAACGCTTCCAATATCTTGGTTTTACCTGAGGCGTTGGGACCATAAATCACGACACTTCGAAGCAATTTCATCTTTGTCGAAACGGGGGTTATGATGATATTGTCAGAAAGGGTTTGATCCGAACTCGCATTCAGACTTAACACCTGCTCGTCTTTGAAACAGCGGTAATTTTTAATTCGAAATTCGATTAACATCGCGTACACCTCCTAGACTATTGTACAATATTACAATAAATCTGCAAAATAGTCAAATAGATAAGAGGTAAGTATCGATTAAATGTTTCTTGTCGAAAAAATATATTAGTGACTGACGTACAAAAAAATATTCGTAAATCTATCACCTGTGGATAGCGACACCATAATTTTTTAGAATTGCTTACTCGTCTGATTCGTAGTCAGAAAATTGCCCTAAATCTAAGCATTAAATCCATATACGCCTCCCTGATAATAAAATAAATTGTATATCAAATACATCAATTGTCGAAGCTACAACTATTTTTTCTTCGCCGGCTTGTATAACTCTTCCGGGATCTCCAGCAACCATGTGTAGTTTGGGCTTCTGGCCGGAATTTTATACTCGGCCAGGTCAATTCTTCCGGCTCGAAACTCCCGGATAAACAGGGCAATGGCTAGGCCGGCTATCCGGCTGGCCGGGATCTCCAATTCCTTTGCAAAGGCCATTATCTCTGTTCGCAAAGCAGGGGGGAGGTCGAACGTTACCCGGTTTTCTTTCCGGGCTTTGATCTTTTCCCTCTCAGCCTTTTTGTGTTTACGTTCATCCGGTGGAAGACGTTTTTCTTCATCGGACTTTTTCAGCATATCAAAGAGACCAGAAACTTGTGGGTCGATATTAGTCATAAGAGTCGCTTTCTATTGAGATTCTGCGTTTCGCAGAAATGAATCACAGGCAGTATCCGGTTTCCAAGTGCCTGCTTTCGCAAAACCGGCCTTGACCAGTTCATAATCGACGAATTTACCATCGGCAATAACGTAACGAAGAAGCCGGCCATATTTATCGGTTTCTGAAATGTCCTTATATAAATATACCGTTTTTCCACTGGTGAGCTTAGAGTTCAAGGCGGTGGCATCGTCTGCACCAGGTTGACCAACTTCGGGAGCGTTCATGCCGATGTAACGAACCTTATAGGATTTACCGTCGATCTTTACCCAAATAGTATCACCATCAATGATCTTTGTTACACGAGCTACTTGAACCTCACTCTGAGGAATGCACGAGAAATCCAGTACTGGGGTGGGGGAAGATGTAGAAGTCGAGAGATCATCCGCCGTGGTAGGGATGTACTGATCAGGCTGAAACTGATCAATACATCCACTCACAGCAACCAATAAGACTACCAATAAAAAGGTACACACAAGGGTGAAACGGGTCGGAGGAACCCGATGTAAGCGAATCATAAACGATCCTTTCTTGCTACTGTGATATTCTTATTATGGAGTAGGGGCCGTGGTAGGAGTGTACTGTCCAGTTGCATCTGAGCAGTACACTCACCACTGTTACCAATAAAGACCTACCAATAAACTACCAATAAGAGGAACACAGGGAGTGGGCCGGGGAATGGCCCTGGATAAAAGCTAATTTATTGGTTCGGGGATGGGAATTCTTTCCCTAAACAATTCAATTGTTTCATTCAAATACTGTTTACTGGTTACCGCATCCTGGGGAACAGTGATTATCGTCCAGATCACAACTGTAGCCATAGGAACCAGGGACATTGCCCCAAGATTTTGATAATCCAATAAATTTTCAAAGACCGATTTTATGGTTTCGGGTTTGGTCTTGTCCAACCATTCAATCACTTGTTTGGTTACATCTTCTGGCATTAGTCCGTCCTTTCTACTTCGCAAATAACTTATAACGGGCATAATCGCTCAACGATCTATATCCCAATAATTCAGCCTCCACCATCAATTGTGTTTTTTCAGGCACGGTCAAACGGATGTTGAGACTAACAGATTTACCGTCACCTTCAACTGAAAGAGCATTAGCCAGAATTTCTTTTTCTGCCGGCGTAAATACCACTCCTTCAGAAAACACTCTTTCGAGCAGCACACCGTATCTTGCTTGAGTTTCCGGGGCTTTGTTTTCAAATGCTTTTTTTGTTTCTAATGCTTGACGGACGGCCTCGGGCGAACATTTTTTGATGATGATCTGAATTGCCTCTAACAATTTGTTGTCCATATCTAACTCCGCTATCTTAAGTATCCAAAGCAACTTTCCATTAATCTGCTAGTTTTGAGAAAACCGTGGACTGAAAAAATTTATCAATTCGCCGGTACTTTCATCAAGGTTATTAATAATCCCGGCAATATCATGAGCGAAATTGCAATCACCTGGTGCTGTATCTAACATTTCCTGAAGCCGAAGGGGATTGCAATTGCTGTGGACCGTTGAGAGACAAATCACAACGGTGAGTGGGTCGATCTTCATTTCTGACCCCGCCTTTTTCCCGATTTTCAAAATCAACTGTTTGTCTTCTTCTGTTACAGAATTAGCCATTGAATATCCTTTCTCCTGACAAAACAACCCTGCCAAGTGGGAATCTATTTCCTATTCGGTTATTAATGAACTGTATTACGTTTGATGTCTTACGAATATTGTATCACAACATAAACAAAAAACAAGGGGGCAATTCCCCCAAATAATCAATATAAAAAAGGGCATAACCCTTGCATTATTGTATTCAATCGGATACAATAATGCAATAAAGAAATTATCTGTTTCTGTAGAAACGAAAGGAGAAACCAATACAAAATGAGCACGATAAAATTTGCAATCAACAATGTTCTTCCCAATCCGTTCCAGACCCGTCAAAAAGACGACCCGGACCACATCCGTGATTTGGCAATCAGTATTGCGAAACACGGAATTCTGCAACCCCCAACGGGTCGCCTGTCCACGACCCAACCGGGAAAGATTGAAATTGCTTTCGGTCACAGCCGGCTCGCTGCTCTCAAGTTGCTCAATACAGCCGATATCGAATGCTTAGAAGGGCTCAACATCGAGATCAGAACACCCGAAGAACTCCAAAAATTCACAAACCGCTTTAAAGAGATGGAAATCGAAATTAAGGAACTTTCGGATCTGGAAATGTTCGAGATGGCCGTCACAGAAAACAACAACCGAAAAGACCTCAATGCTATTGAAGAAGCCAGTGCTATGGTTGTTTATCGAGACCGTTTCGGGAAAAACTCTGATGAGATCGGCCAATTATTCAATTTGTCCGGGGCAGCGGTACGAAATAAAATGCGTTTACTTGACCTTCCTGAGAAATACATTTCAATGGTTGAGTCCGGGGTGATCACCGAGGGGATAGCCAGAGAAATTCTTTCCGTTGCAGAACTCCCGGAAAGTGCGCTGTCTAAATTTGTTGAATATGATTACAGAACCCAAAAAAATGTCACTCTGCTAGAGTATATTGACAAAGAAGCTGCTGCCGGCACAATCAAACTTGATTCAGTCCGGGAAGTAATTAATCATTTAATTCTTCGCAACAGTGCGGAGCTCGATAAAAAACCATGGAAACACGCCGAACAATTACACGATATTGAAGCAAAACCTTTACCGATCTGCAAAGGTTGCCCGAAATATCTACTTCGAGACAAAAAAGAAATTTGTATGGATCCCGATTGCTTCAAAGCAAAAACAATTGCCTGGCAAACAAATTACCTGTTACAAGCCTCTTTACTGAGCGGCATCCTTGTTCTTGAGCACACCGATGGGGAATTTAAGAAACACACCAGCTTTGGTTGGTCTTCAACTGCGGCTTTGAATCAGATTCGTGCAAAAGGTGGCTGTGAGAATTTGCGCCTGGTATACGAGGAACCTCAAAAATACAGGGGCGACGATACCATAAAAGTGACCAATATGATCGAGCAGGGATTTCCCAATGCTATGATCGTCTGTGTCAAAAAAGAAGGATTTTGCACTTGCATCAAAGCGATTAATGCCGGTATACAATCCGCGACTGAAAATAAGGAGCAACTTTCTGAAGAGCAATTAAAAGACCTTCGCAAACAACTATCCGAACAAAAGAAAAACAAAAAAGAATTAATTGAAGGTCTGGTCAAGCAAGGTGCACTCGCTTTGCAGAAAGGTTTGAAAGAGAAAGTCCTACCCACGTTCAAGAAAATATTTATCAGCATACCCTACAATTTATCGAATAATGCTAATTACCATAAGGCAACAACAATTGAAGAGCTCACCTCAATTACCTGCTCTGCCATCATACAAACGCAAGTTTACAACGATGATCCCCAATCGGTATTAAGTAATATCAATAGATTCCTCAAAGATTGTGGTCTTGATCCTCTTGATATTGATCTCAATACCTCCAATTCTGTGGGTGTCGGTGAAAGCCAACAACCGGTTGCCGAAGAGGGGACCTCAGAGGAAGCAGGGGAGTAATGAAAGAATCCTTTATAGAGCGTAACTTTTCTTCATCTAGCATGAATACAATTGATCTGGTGAATGGAATATTAAATGAGTATGGTCAGCAGGGGTACAAGTTATCCCTGCGCCAACTCTATTATCAAATGGTATCTCGTGATTACATTCCGAATACCCAACGATCTTACAAAAATCTCGGCAGCCTGGTGTCAAACGCCAGGCAGGCCGGCCTTGTCGATTGGGAAATGATCGAAGACCGCAATCGGGAAACCAACAGCCTTTCGCATTGGCTTAACCCTGCCCAAATAGTGCAGTCAGCAGCAGAGCAATTTCGTATAGACAAATGGAAAGACCAGCCTTATCATATTGAAGTAATGGTAGAAAAAGATGCTTTATCGGGTGTTTTGCTTCCGGTTTGCCAACGGTTGGACGTAGGAATCACGGCCAACAAAGGTTATTCTTCGAGCTCGACTATGTATGAGATTGGTAAACGCTTACAAAACTACTTCAAACAAGGGAAAACCATTACAGTTATTTACCTGGGCGATCACGATCCCTCTGGTATTGATATGAGCCGTGATGTTCAAGAGCGCTTACAGTTATATTCCCAAGTGGATTCTATTGAGTTTGTCCGGGTAGCTCTGAATTTTGATCAGGTCAAAGAACTAAAACCGCCAGAGAATCCGGCCAAAGAAAGCGATGCCCGGTATGGGGCATACGTCCGGAAGTATGGGAGATCTTCGTGGGAACTAGATGCCGTGGAGCCGGTCCGTTTGGCCACACTTGTCAGGGATGCAGTTGTCAAACGGCGAGATAACAAATTGTGGGAAAAGGCAATCCATCGTCAAGAAGATATGCGCGAAGAACTAAAGGCGTTTGTCGAACAATATAACAACAACCAGTCCGGGGAGGATGAATAGGGGTGTAACATGAAGACCAAATTACCCAAAGGAAAGACTTGTTTTGACTGTGTTCACATAGGTAAATGTTTCGCAGAGCATAAGAGTGTTCCTGAAAATGCGATGTGCGCCTCTGATCCTTCTCAGTTTACCAATAACCCCGGCCTGGTTCCGGGGGTAGGGCAGGGTCATTGGACTGATAAAGAAGACGGTGAAATATGGAAATAAAAAGGTAGACAATGACAAATAACCATTATTTAGAAGCTGAAAAACAAAAACTTCCCGATCACGCAAAGAACATTGTGTCGGAATTGAAGAAACTTGGATATGATTCTGCCACCTATTTTATAGGTCCTGACAATCTTCCCGTCATAACGCTTGGCAGCACACTCGAAGAAAACAATGCGGTCAAGATCTGTTTTTATCGGAGTTATGGCTGGCAAAAACCTGGAACCTTTCGGATCAAGGTGAACACTACCACTACAACCCGGTCACATGGTTTCCCTCTGCGAATCGACGGAACATACAATTATCAATTGATTGCTCAGAGGGTTAAACAGCTTATTGATATTAGCCGAGAAGCACAAGTAAAAAGCGCTTAAGGAAAACCACAACCCTTTATACCAAAAGCCAGCTACGGGGAGCTCACCCCGTTGAAAAAGAAGAGCAAACCGACTACAAATTGAAAAACAAAACATACAAAGGAGAGAGCACAATGAAAAAACAAAATATAAATTTGGATAATCTAGTATTTGAATTATTCTCTGGAACCTCAGATCTTGATGCTCAGGAGGTTGAATACTATGTAGATGAATATCAGATACTGATCAGAAAATATGATGACGAGAAGATTGACGATGACGAAAAGGGGTCGGACATAATTGGGGGAGTTGATTTTTATTATTTCAATTCAAGCCTTGCTGAAGGTAACGAGATCGACCCTGGTGAAGTCTTTGATCTAAGCCAAGAAACGTATAATTTTTACGAAGCCATAACACAAACTGAAAACCAAGAAACAATATTGTCCAAAGCTACACTCAAGGCTCTTGGGAAAGATACAATTAATTTACTCACCCTGGATACTTTATATATTGATCGAATTGGTCTCTTGCCTGAATATCGAGGGAACAAATTAGGTTTGTTGATACTAAAAACAGTTATTGAAAAATATTCAAAAGGGGCAAGTTTGATTGGACTAGATCTTGGTCCATACGATTTCAGTAAAGAAGATATTCAACCAGAATTTATCATCTGGAGAACAGGCGAGATAAATCCTGCCGGTCAAAAGAAACTGGAGAATTACTACTCTAAATTGGGATTCAAAAGAATTAAAGGTACAACGCAAATGATTTTGAGTGGTGAACGTAAAATACAAGAAATTATGAAATAACAATGGACACCAGTCAAAAGAACGCGCTTAAGATTAATATTTATCTTTGCCATTCAATAACCGAAGAAAGGATAAAATGTATATCAATCTAAAAGAATTATTTCACCGCTTGCACCTGGTTATCTCTTTATTTGTCAATCTTCGACACCATTACCGGGTTGAGGTCGAGGATTATTATCCCGAGACGTGGGATTCTACGGTTCTCAATTATCACTTTTTCAATGACTTTGCCGGCGCTCAGAAGTTCATCCAGGGCTACAAAAAACAGTATTACATCATCCGGCTATTCGAGCAGGAGGAAGCCGGTTTTACTTTGTGCAATATCGACACCGGCCAATTGGCCACCAAGCAAGATGAGGAAGGGATCGATTACCGGGTCGATAAATTTGGTTATTCCATGCCCGTGGAATTATCTGCCGGCTGGTACAGGCGCGGACTGCGTACACACCATCCAACCTTTGCCGCGATCCAAAACGACCTGTTGTATTTGCACAACGAGACTTTGCGGCGGTACATTGATGGCAAGTGTGCTGTTTCTCTGGAAACAGTGATCAGCGGACTTTTCCATGAACGCCACCCGGATACGCCCAAGTACTTTGAAATAAATTTCAAGAATATGATTATCCACCAAATGGAGCGAGAAGCCAGAAAGCAGGGTAAAAATGTCGCAATCAGATAAACTGCCGGCAGGAGAAGACCAGAAACTTACTGGATTGGTCAACCTGGAGATCATCCAGTACAAGGCTAACTTGAAGAGGCAGGGGGGTGTGTTTGATCCGAATACTGCAGAGATCTTGTCAACTGTTCTCAGGGAACTTGGTGAAATCACGTTCAACAGGGGAGTGGATTATGCGTTGGCCAATTTATTCACCACTGCACAGGCTGCAGAGAGGTTAGGTGTATCCAAACACCTGGTGATTCGATTGGCGCATAAAATGGGATTGGGCAAGAAGGTATCTGAAGCAGTCTTTATATTTACCAATCGAGACATTGAGGTTATGGAAAATCGAAATCGAGTGGCCGGCAGACCGCAAGAGAACTTCATTGCAGGTAATAAATAAAATTCGTATAGCCAATATATCCATATGTTCTATCCTGAAATTATCTTGTTAAAAAAGAGTGACCTCAATTATTATTGGTAATCAAGCCTTCGCGCACCAGGCTGAAATAATATTGGAAAAATTAAAACAAGGTTTCTTTACAAAATTATTCATCTTCGCAATAGATCAAACGAAATATATAAAAGACCTTTGTTAATTCCAAAGGTCTTTTAATTTTTGATTTTAGTTATTGAAGAAGTTGAGAAGATAATTATTTTGGATCAATTTCGTAATCTTTCTCAACCACACTGCCGGCTCGACCCACCACTGCAGATTCCCACCAATAAATACCGTGGACTCTACCAAATAACCCTTCCCCTTCCCGATAATCCTTAAAATGCCCTCTCCGTATGTGCAGGGAAGGGGAACCCCCGCCAATCCACTGTCCACCACCGCGTGTATGAGTAGACATTGGGCGAATCTTGAGCACGTGGTAACTGATAGCCGGTTGGACATGGCGGTTTCGATGTTTAAGGGTCGCCGGTGGATCGACGGCTTCCAGAGTGACATTTTTACAGCTGAGCAGACTGAGAGCAAAAAGAGCCACGGAAAATATTTCCAGTTCAGCAATTCTGCTTAGATCATAATAATTATTTTGTCGAAGTGCAGCCTCATACTGCGGTGCAAATGAGATTAATATGCCATTTTGGTCTCCGATGATCGTGCCGTCCTCGTGAAGCGAGAGTAAAAACGAGAAGGGTGATTTACCGTTCTCCAGATGAATAAACGTTGTTGATCCATCCGAGAGCGGCATCTGCACTGTGCCGCCGCGGGTAAAAGCCTGGGCATAGACCGCCCAGGTGGCTCCGCTTTCACGGACTTTTTTGGGAAGCTGCAAAGTTGTTTCTTCTCCAATTTTTTCACGGATCAACAGGTAGCCGGCTGTAGCTTTATCGTTCTGATCACTGAGATCAAACTCGATCCAGGTGGTCGGGAAAGGAGGGATGACTATAGGGAGATGCTCGATCAGGGAAGCAAAATCCTTTTTATCTTCTGCCATGTAAGCATAAACATTATTGGCGCGGATACGGGCTGCGGTGTTCAGCGAAGCCCGCACGTTGGGATCCAGATCGGGCTCAGGAATGTGCGAAAGTTCTTCAAAGAGAGTTTTCATCGTTTTTGACCTTCGCGCGTTTGCCGGATTTTCCGGGCCGCAAAAGATCGATCTCTTCGGGCGTAAAAAGCCAAGGGTTTTTACCAGGAACTTGGAATCCAACCCCAAAACGCTCATGTCGATTTTTAGCGATAGCCTGCATGCGGCGCAGTGATACGCCGATTTCTAAAGCTACCTGGTCACTCGTCATCAGGCTGAGGAGCGCATAAGAGTGCCCGGTCTCAAAAGATATCTTACTGATCTTCTCCAGTACATAACGGAGTCTGTGCTCTGTGAGAGTGGCGCCGCCGCCATTTGGCATGACGGTATCAATCAATTTTTGGACCTCCGAGTCGATAAGTTGTTGAGCCTGATCTTTATCCATAATGTGCCTTTCTCCCGGTGTATGTCCCGGCCGGGAGGGACAAGTTGAAACTAATCCAGCCAGTCGTCCCCTTGCCAATCACTGTAATATCCATAGTCACCAAAACGGATTGGATCTTCGCAATTCTCGATTCCGTTTAAACATCCAACCCATTGACGAGTACAGATTATATTTGTGCTTCCATCGTCAAATTTTCCTTCAATGGTGATGGGTTGTTGCGTATAAGTTGCCCCCTCATCAGCCAAAGCCCGTAATGACATCATGTCGTTTGTTTCTACAGTTTCATTTCCAGCACCAGTGTTGTAATTAATTGTGTATTTCATTTCATTCCTTTTCTCCCGGTGTATGTCCCCGCCGGGAGAAAAATTATCTATTGAAAGGATTTCATGAGCCCGATCAAGACCTCGGCTTGAACCAATTTATTATCAAGGTCATCAGCGTTTTGGTTAACGCGTGCAATTTTGATGGCCGTATCAAGGGGTACGATCTCGGTGTTATAAAGAGTTTGTGCTGATTCGTAGCCCATTGCCTTTTGAGTATAATCGCGCTCATGCCCAGCCAGGGTAACAGCCGCCGGATTGGCGGCATCCAAGTGCATCCGCATCCCGTGTAACTGGCGTCCAACGTTCTGCAGGTAGCTATAAAATTCGTTTCTGGCTTTTTGCCATGCAATCTGGCGAGTATCTAGCTGTTTCTCTTTAGCTATTTTATCAAAATCGGTTGTGTTCATTCTTATCTCCTTTTAGTTTCGAAATTCTGCCTCATCGGTCACAGACTTTTACCGCGAGACCCCTCGGTCAACCTAGCCTGGAGGGAATATTAGTTAGTCGGATTCAATCCCAAAGGCAATTTCTGCAGCTCGACCCATTTGATCTGGGTATAGAGTTCTATCTTTTCCGGTGCCACCCTCAGCAATAAGTTTCCAACCATATTCAGAGTCAGTTAAACTGTCGTGGTCTTCCTGAGTGGCGTCGTTACCTTCCCAGCTTGATGTATTATCGCCAGCATCCAAGGCGTTAAGGTCGGGCACAAGTCCAGTATCTGCATTGGTAGATAAGTATTCGTAACCGACGTGCCCAAAAATAAGTTTATCGTTATTCCAAACCCAAAGGCTCAAACCGCCACCATTGTCCTCGATCACTTGATAACTCAATTCATTCGCCAGGGCGATGATCTCAGTCAGAGCTAACCGCCAGTCTGAGATAGTTTCTTCGGAGATATAATCGGTAACAAAATCCATCTGGCCAGTAATAGGATTCAAATATTTTTTAGTTTCGCGTCCCTGAAGACCTTGCTTGCAAAGTTCAATCATCTCTTCAACATCACAACCCTTATAGTCTTCAATTTTGGTTCCGGGGCCCAATCCCTCGTACAAAAACTTTTGCGCTACTTCACTTAATTTATTTGCTTTCATTTTGTCCCTCCGTTTTTTGTTAGACTTTGTGTTTCTTGTTTATGTATATTATACGCTATAACGTATAATATACAATAGGTTTGGACAATTAGTTTGAGATTCTAATGTATTGTTCTATTTATGTTCTAAAATAAGTAAATTTATAACGTCTTCGTCACTGTCATGCCTTAATTCATGAATTTTTCTTTAATTGGGGTTTTAATACTAGCTATTTGTGAAGTCATTGCAATATTAGGCATTATTACTAGATTTCCTTTTTATGTATGGCACATGCAGCACGCCGGCCGCTTTCCGTTTCACTTCTTCTCCACGCCGATCATAACGGCCAGTAGTAGTTACACTGGCATGGCCAGCCAGTTTGGACACCGTCACAATATCCACCCCGGCATCGAGCATATCGGAAACAAAAGTTCTCCGTAGATCGTGAGGGGAGAAAGAGGCTACTCCGGATTCAATACCTCGTTTACGCAGAATTTTATAGATCGCCTGTGAGCTCATCCCTTTTATATTGAATACGATATTTCCCCCTTTGTTGATCGCATAGAAGAGGGGACCAGGTTCTGAACCACGGACAGACAACCAATCTTCCATGGCTTCCTTGGCGCCGTTATCGAGGTACACCGTGCGCTGTTTGTTGCCTTTGCCGGTGATTACCAATCTTCCAGATTTAGTGTTGTAATCATGCAATTTCGCCTTAACTACTTCGTGCCGGCGAGGACCGCAGGTATACAGAAAAGCGATGATCGCAGCGTCCCGGATGCCGCAGATCTTGCGGTCGTTAGCGCAGGATTCCATCAACACCTTGAGCTCCCCGTGTGACAAGTCACGACCGGCTGGCAGAGATGAACCTCTCACATCTTCCACGGCCACGGCTCGCTGATATTGGTCGGAATCCATGTATTCCAGTTGCCAGGTGATCTTCAGCACTCCGCGCAGGGCTGAAAGCAAGTGGTTGATCGTGGCCGGCTTATAGACCAGATTTCCATCATCATCCTTAAGTTCAGCCAGGTAATTACGTAACCAGGCAGTGTGCTGAAAGCGCACTGCAGACCAGTTGAATTGATAGCAATCATTGATGCGAAAATTGGAGTAAATTCCGGCCACCAGGTTGAGGGCTTGTGCCATGCCGCGCCGGCCAGAGGGTCTTAGACGGTCCAGATAGAGTTTGGCCGGATTGAGCGAATCCGGTAAAATTTTCGGCTCGATGATCTGGATGTCAGTATGTGGTATTGAGAGCAAGTCCATAATGGCCCCGGAAAGGAAAACTGAAAGAAAAAGCGAATTGCTTCCGATTTAATAGATAGGTTTTGACAACTAACATTGTCATAACCTATTTTAGCACGAAAAAATCACCAAAACGATGAAATTGGCAATAAAATTAGAGCGGAAGTTGCCGACAAAAACAGTCGATTTTTAGGGGGTACAAATCCCCTAATGCAAAAATAAATCGTTCTACGGCCTTCCTGTGGGTTTGTTTTGGGGGTCTGATCAAGGGGTCTTACAGTATATAGAGTAATGAAATTGAATAATGTTGTTTGTTTCACTGAAAGCAATTACACATCGTCACAAGCTGCCACTTGCCGTTCAATAAGTATTTTTAAGTTTCAAGCTAGACATCGAACCTGAATTTATCCAGTGATTCCAGATTCCTTCGCACGATCCGGGTACTGGGGTGATCTACCCCTAGTTTTTTCTCCAGTATCGCCAGGGCCTGCTCGTAGTACAGCCGTGCGCCAGCATAATCGCCCATGACTTGCAGCAGATAACCCAGGTTGTTGAGACTCATAGCTGTGTCCGGGTGTTCCTCGCCGAGGGTCTTCCTGCGGATCGCCAGGGCCTGCTCGAAGTACGGGAGCGCACCGGCATTGTCACCCATGGCTTGCAGTAGGGCACCCATGTTGTTGAGACTCATAGCTGTGTCCGGGTGTTCCTCGCCGAGGGTCTTCCTGCGGATCGCCAGGGCCTGCTCGAAGTACGGGAGTGCACCGGCATAGTCACCCATGGCATGTAGCAGGGAACCCAGATTGTTGAGGCTACTGGCCGTGTCCGGGTGTTCCTCGCCCAACACCTTTCTGCAGATCGCCAGGGCCTGCTCGTAGTATGGCCGCGCACCGGCATTGTCACCCATGTCCTGTAGCAGGGAACCCAGGTTGTCGAGACTAGTGGCCGTGTCCGGGTGTTCCTCGCCCAACACCTTTCTGCGGATCGCCAGGGCCTGCTCGTAGTATGGCCGCGCACCGGCATAGTCTGCAACCATTTGAAGATAATTTCCAAGCGAGTTTGCCAGGTCAGCCGCTATTTTGTCTCTTCTTCTCAGAGCTTGATCTGTAAGGACTCGTAGATGTGCCAGTTGGGGTAGCATCCTTGAAGAATAGCCACTATTATTTACAATTTTCGCCGCTTCCTCTACAGCTACTTCTACTGCCTCCAGGGCTTTCTCATTCCTCCGGGTATCCTGAACGTAGCTTGCCACCAGCCGATGCATCCAAATATCTCCAGCTTCATTATTTTCAATTAATCCCAAATTCTCCATTCGGGTAAGCCCGTCAGAGAATTGTTCATCCCCGATTTCTTCCGACACACTGCTTTTTAGTACCTCGCGCGGAATCCATGCCCCCGGAGCAAAGCACGCTACCTTGGCTAGAATTTGCGATGCCAGCCTATCCGTCTCATTCTGGCTCAACATCCCCACACTTACCGCAAAGGTACGTCCTATGTCCGGATCGTGAGCGGTGGGGGAAAATTCTTTCCGCTTCAGCGAACGATGATGCAGGGGTTTCGCCTTGCGTAAATCATCCAAATACTTCGCCGGAGATACTTCAAACTTGTACCTCTCTAGATACTTACCGGCCATGTGCAGTGCCAACGGTAGATCCCCCAGCTCGTCAGCAATAGCGTTCAGGTCAGGATCATCCTGAACAAGATCTTCTCGAAAACTTCTCAAAAAAACAATGCTCTGGTCTCGTAGAAGCGATTGTAGAGGAAGCTGCCGGACTCCCAGATCCTCGCCTAATTTATTCTGCCAACTTGTGACAATTACCCGGCAACCTCCGGTAGTTGGCAGCCATTGATTAAGGAGGTCCAGTCCTTCGCAATTATCAAAGACGAGCAGGCGGGGTAGCTCACCTTGCCACTCGGCCAATATTCCCTTGACCTGCTCCTCCAGTGGCCGGCTGTCCCCCTCTACTCCCTCATAGGCCACGATTTCGTTGGGTATAATGTCTGGTTGGCTGAAGTCCAACCAGAGCACTCCGCCAGAAAAGTATTGACCATAACGATGAGCAGCTTCCGCGGCCAGTTGGGTCTTCCCCACCCCACCCATACCGGTAATGGCAACCGCCTGGCCATCGGCATTCGGTCCATTCCCCTTAAGCCATATCGCTAATTGTTTAAGTTTTTCATCACGGCCAACAAACCGGGGATTGGGACGCATCTTCGGGAAGCGCGATCCTGCCGGCAGTGTGGTTGGCTCAGGGACCTTGTCGGTTGGCAGCTCACCCAATTTTGCTCGAGCAGCATTCAGTCTGTCTTCTGGTACCTGGAGGGGAATGATTTTATTGCGTGAAGCTAACGCTTTGTCTAGGTATTCCTTAGTAACTAATGAATCTATTTTTCGGGAGATTCCTTGTAATTCTAATAGTAGCGGGTCGATCTTTTTGATCAGATCTTCTTTTGTTGCAAACGATTCTATTTCCTCACTTATCTGCAGTAACTTTGGGTAGATTGGTGCCATGTAACTATAAAAATCTTTTTGTTTGAGTAACCCATTGTCATTAATGATTTTCTGAACTCCCTGCTTGATTTCTTTTTCAGAGAGTTTCTCTTCGCTCACATGATCCAAAAAAATCCCCACCGCACCAATACCTAGCGCAGCGATACCGCTAGACAACGCTGCCGGATAGGCTAATGCAAGCAGGCCAAGGGCAACAAAGGCCATTAAGGTTGTTTTTCCTAAAACAGTTTTATCCTTAGAAAGGATTTCTCGGACGCGTATGAAAGATTCTTTATTTTGGATCTTTGTATCGTCGTTTGTCATAAATCCTCCCTATCAATGATTATTAATTCATTGTAGAACTAAATGACCTGTAAGACCAGTCGGCGATCAAACAAAATTATTATGACGCAACCCAAGCGTGGGGAATCTGCTGGTATGAAGGCGCATTTATATACCCCCAACATGTGCTAGAATTTGTAAGTGATTTACTAGATATGACCGCGTAAGCCGGAAGAGACAAAACACAAGGCGGTGAAGTTGTTGTGCATAACTTACTAATGATGCAAAATATTTGATAGAAATAGGGGATGAAAAGGACCTTGAGCGCTACAAAATCGCTCTGCGGCCTTCCTGTGGGCTCGTTTTTGGTCTACGGAGAGCCGTTTCTAAAGAAACAGCTCTCCGAAATTTATGTATCCAATTAGGGGAGAAGAAGGAAAAATACTACAGATTGAACAACTCAGCGTGTGTGCCAGTACGTACCAGGTGCAGCTCGTCGTCAACAATGGCATAAATTAAAATCCAGTCTGGACTGATATGACAATCTCTTGCCCATGCATATTTGCCTTTCAGTGGATGGTCGTGGTAATGTTCAGCCAGTTGTTCTTCGTTGGTTAGCGCGTCAATCACGGTGAGTAACTTATTTATTTCGTGGCCACGTGCCTGCATCAACTTTACATCCTTCTTGAATTTTCCCGAATATAATGCCTGGCGCATTAAGAGAGCAGCTCTTGGTGAAGTTGATCGATGCTGCTGACCCGGTGCATATCAATACCGGCCAGTGAATCATCGAGTGCTTTGGCAGTTTCGGCATTGGGTATTTCAACCGGAAACGGAATACCATGTCTCAGGTTGATCTGAGTAAAAAACATATTGATCGCATCGGTGGTAGAGATACCCAATTCTCGCAGCACCTTTTCGGTGTTAGCTTTCAAATCTGGATTCACGCGCGCGGTAACCATAACGGTTTTCATAACCTACTCCTTGTATATCAAGTGATATACACTATTTTATCACATATCACAACACAGAGATAAAAAGATAGCATTAGTTCAATTAAAATCTGGATAACAGACAATGCGCATAGCGATTAACTCAATCCAATAAATATAAAATTACCTCTTTAAAATAAACTATTTCTGATAACTATTGTGCTAAATAATATGTGCATTAATCGATTTTTTGTGAAGCCGCGGTATTAATAATTGGCAAATATAAAGCTGTGTGAATATTCCTCTATGCTTTGGTTTTACGCCGGCACAAACACCTAGGGCTTCCTTATTGAGCCGGTCTGCAGGTAGTCTTGTCAACACCAAGATCATAACTGGTCCGTAAATTCTTCCAAAAACAATCGGTCATATCAAACAACTCGAAACCCTTTGGTGTGCAGTCAACTACTCAACAGATTGCAGTACACCAAGAGTGAAAGCCCTTACGATTAGTACCTGACTCCCCTACCCCACAAAGAAGAGAGTAACTATACGAATACCATAAATCTTGCTTAACTCTGTTTATTGTTTATTAGATCTTCCAGATGATTCCTCGTTATTTTAGTAAAAAGATGCTCCTCGCCCAGTACCATCTTGATAACCGCCAGGGCCTGCTCGTGATACAGCCGCGCGGCGTCATTGTCCCCCGTGGCCTGCAGCATGTAACCCAAGTAGTTGAAGCTCGCTGCGCGGTATGTCGAGCCCGCACAGGATGATATACCCTAAGGGCATTACCCCTTTAATTTTGTACCCATTTAATCAATGCCGTTTGAACAACTATGATCACAAGCATGGCAAATACGATGACCAGGATATACAAAAGCGCTTTCTGCGTCTCTCTGGACACTTTGTTCAGCCCCAGGATCTTGGTCGTTAGAGTTTTGAGAGAATAAATCATCTGAGTTAGGATAGACATACTTCATCTCTTTTCAACGTGGCTTTTTGAAGTCGCCCGGATTGCAGTTTCGACCTGGCATTAATTGGATCAATTCCAGAGATCTCGGCCAAAACACTGAACCACTCGGTATTTGCGAATTGACATACATCCTCTTTGTGGCCGCGATGGTAATCTTCCACGGCCTTGAGAATGATTTGGTTAGCAAGCTCCCGATAGTCGGGGTGGAACGTATTAAACATAAAAGCCTTCCTTTCTTTTTTGAGAAGGGAGGCTTTTTAATTAAATACCTTCCTTCAAATATCCAGGGCGGGGGGGGGCGTTTTCCTTGACTGCCTCGTCAAGGCTCGCGCGCTCCTTTTCTGGTAATTTTGATGGAAGGCAAGTTTGCGTCGGAGCATACTTCTCAGTATGGTCCCAAAAACTCTTGTTGCCTGCGATCACATTTATTATACAAAAAAACACTTACAAAAATCAATACTTATTCTGAAACTAATATTAAAGCAAAAATCAGAGGTAAAAATAAACATAAATCTCTCTTCGGTCTTCATGTGGGCTTGTATTTATGCTCCTGAGAACCGCTTAGGCTTCAACAAAGAAGAATAAAAATGGCTTGCGGTAGTCTGAGGGGGGCAGACCGCCGTAAGCCAAAACAAATTATAACGCAAAGGAAATTAATCTAGCAAATTACTCGGTCCCACCCCTGCCCTATTTTAGAAGGTGCCTATACGAAACACGATCTCTACTGGAGAAACCATTTCAAAGCAGCAATTACGGAAAACATAGTAGTGACCACAACAAATAAAGTTACGAGCACCCATAAAAGAGCCTTTTGGGTTTCCTTTGAGATTGTGTTTTGAGAAAGAATACGATCAATCAATGCAGTGATCGAATCCATAAATTTGATTATTGTAGACATACTTTGCCTCTTTTCAGTGTAGCGTTTTTGATATTGCCAGAAACTATCGCCCGCCTTGCATTCCGTGGATCAATACCAGAAAACTCCGCTAAAACTTCAAACCATTCGGAATTAATGAACTTATCCACGTCGTTTTTTTTACTTCCTTTGATGTCCTGAACTGCCATGAGAATAATATTTGTCGCTAACAGCTTGTATCCTTCATATATACCCTTGTCCATAAGAAAACCTCCTAAACAACAAAAAACGGCTTTGGTAAAAAAGACTGTTACCCGTAACGCCGAAGTGCCGTCACCATGGTGAAATCACATCTTTTTTTTTAAACCAAAGCCGTCTAGTTTTTTAAAAACCGAATAGGGGTTTTCAAAATTATGGACTATTTATTATTGTTAAGAATCAAATTTTCTTACAAAATTAATTATACAGAATCATAGATACAAAAATCAATACTTTTACTAAATCTAATTAAAACTAAGTTGCGCCTCTCAAATTATAAATACCCAAGCATCAAGAGCCTTACATCATTCCTGTTACATATGGCATCAGGTCATTTCCTAACAAAAAAGCATAGCGCCCTTGGGCTGCGTCAGACCCCTTGATTATCTTGTAGGTCATTCCTGATGCCGCAGCCATTTGCTCTGCAAATTCCTGTTTGGCCAGAACGACCGGATCTTCTATCTTATTGTCTCCCTTAACCTCAACAATGATGTAACTACCATCCTCTTTTTGTACTAAAAAGTCAGGATAATAACTGCGCACCGTATGGGATTCTGGATCAATATATTGGACATAAAAGTCTGTCTGCCCATTGGTAAGCATCCCGGTAAAGTAGAGCTTTTTTACCTTTCCGTCCCTGAGAAGATTCCAGAAGAGATTGCGTTCAGGGTCGGAGTCAAAACAGTAAGTATCCAGGTGAAAACTCTTTTCTATGAGTCGTTTCTCGGCATCGCTTTGTCGCACCACAAGATTCGGAGAAGCCGAAAGTTGGTAAAAGCCCTCTTTGGGCACCTTAACTAGCTCAACTTCATATTCCTCTGTCTTATCGTGTTTGGAAATATCATAGAGTTCATTAAATAGCCGTGGAATGATCCAGTCATAAAGGAGCTCATTAAACCCATTCACAGCATCAAGAATCTTTTCGATTCCTTCAGTTGTGGCATCTAAAATGCTCTCGATCTGTAAACAGGGTTTGTTCAAATAACAGGAGATTTCAGCCACCAGTGTTATTCTGCTAAAAATACGTTTTTCGCGGCGTTCGGTAAGATCTGTGGTGATTGATTGGTTTTTACCAGAAACACCAAGTGAATGCTCTTCTGTTTGGATGATTCGGTATTTCTCTGTATCGGCTTTATCCAGTTCAAGGCTAAACCCTGGCTTTAAATCCTTTTCTTTCATTTCAAATTGCCGGCGAATTCGCTGTAATTTGATCTTTACTGGGGGCGGGACCACACGAACCTCATAGATATTCTTGTCTTTGCCTTTCGAGCTAAGGTCATCAACGCTGATTCTAAAGTTCTGTCTGAGTTCGTCGTCCAGGATCTGCCGGTTTTCTGCGCTCAGGTACACCTGCCCTGTTTGTTGAGCTGCCCCAATCGAGCGAAGGCAGCGCATGGTGGCCTGGAGAACAAAGATTTTTGACTTAGGCTCCCGGAAGAGAGCAACGCCAAAGAGGGATCGACAGTTCCACCCTTCCCTTCCTTTGTTAACCAGAAGAATAAATTGCTTAGTGGAACCAGCTGTATCGAGATGGTTAAATTCTCGAATATCGTCATTTGTGGTTAACTTTTCATCGCCAACATTCACAAGGATGGAGGTACTTGGAATATTGTGTTTGGCCAGGGCTTTTTCGACCGCGGGACGTAATTCCTTCTGGAGCTCCTCTATGGTTGAAGCAAAGAAGGCAATTTTCGGTAACATACCCTCGTGACGCTGTTGGTAGAATCCCTGTTGAACAAAGTCGTCTACAACGATCCGGATAAATTCGGCAGATTTTGTGTTGGTGTAGCTTTTAATGTCAACTTTCTTTAGAAATTGTTTCTCTATTGCTTCCTGCAGACCGAAAGCATAGACTACTTCTGGCAACACTTCTTGGCCAACATAAGGCGTACCAGTGTAGTTATAACAAGCCACTACTTTTGTGCCAGAGCGCTCCAGGCTGGTCGCCAGCTCGTCAATGGTGCGCCGCAAGCTCGTATCGGTCTGCTGCACCCCCATGTCTTTTGCCAAAGCAGTTCCAAATGCGTGATGGGCCTCGTCCACATAAATACCTAACTGCTCCAACCGGCGCAATTTCTCAAACCTTTGGTTGGTTGTCAGAGTCTCTTCGTCTTCTGGCTCTTCATAGCCATAAAGATCGGCGTTCTTTTCATAAACCGAATTGGACTCATAGGCTGGTTTACCACTTCCGAAGAGCTGGTCCGTAGCGGATTTGTCCTTGTTTTGGCGCTTGAGGATGATTTTTTGCGTATTGGAAACGATCAAATTAAAGCTGGATTTATCCAAGACGCTCAACGCTGCGCCGGCCTCGTCGAGAAAATGATACTGGATATGGGTCGATAAAAAGTTTACATATTCTGGTGGGACAACCCGGGTCATATCAAACGTCTGCATCTCTCGCAACGATTGAAGAACGGTTTTGTCCGGAGCAAACACCAGGGCGTTATGGCAATATTTCGGGTCTTTTGGAAATTTGTTTGCCAGGATAAACTCATAGAAGATGCAGGTGGCCATCAAAATCGTTTTTCCAACGCCCATTGTCAAAGCATAGATATAGTTGGAGTAGATTCGTGCGTTGGACCGCATCCGCTCAAACACGGGTTCATATTGTTCTTTGGTCATCACTTCCAAAAAGTTTATCTGGCCAGCCTGTGAATGAACATCGTTCCTAGCCTGGAAAACACCTTCTTTGTTCATCCACTCTTTGAAGATATGGTGCACTGGCTTGTTATCTAAATACTCTTTTAGAAACACATACATTTCCAGCGCTTCAAACTGCGGTTGCCGAAGATAGCTGTTGGCGTTAGTAGGGTCGTTGAAATCTAGAAACCTACGGGTCAGGTCCCGATAATGCTGGCGAATAATCCGTCGATTCTCCTGGTAAAACTGCCAAAGATAAGTGAAAAAGGCAAATTCCAGATCAACTGATCTGGACACTTTTTTAGCCATGTTTCACCTCAATTTCAAAGGACTCAGAGAGCAAGTCGGTTATCTTTACCCGGATCGTGCCGGCGCCTTCCGGAATCGAGTATTTCCCTTTTACCAGGTCGTTGCCTTCTGGAATATCAACCATGGCCGGCTGAAGCACTGCGCCATCATAGTTCCAGTCAATCATGATCGATTCGACCAGCTTGCGCCAGTCGGTAACGTTTTCTTTTTGCATACTCAGTTTTTGAAGCAGGTTCATCGGGTAAAAGGCTTCGATGAACAGTTGGTTGTTCTTGATGGTTATATTTGCTTCTGAATCACGTTTGAATTGTAGGTCTTGTCTGTCTCTAAGAATGTCCACCACTTCAACATCCAGGTTATATGGCAACACTTCATTCTTCAAATAGGCTGCCAGGTCAGGCTCGTGGCCCATACAAACTAACGTGATCTTTTCTACCGGTTTACCGGGATTCTGTGCCTGCCGGTGGCCAAAAGCTTTGTAGTCGAAGCCTGTGATCAGTTCGCTAAGATCAGCGCGGGTAGCGATGCGATTAACCGGCATGATTTTAATTAATCGTCCGTCTTTTTCTCCATCAAAGAGATTTCCGTTTTCAAGGCGCTGGATTTCTAAAGCATTAATTAATAGGTCTTTAGCTTCTACCGGATTTCTAAACACATCATAATTATTGACATTGTAAATTTCAAAGCCTTTATAGAAATTTTGTAATCCTTGGCTATTAGAAAGTTGTAATTGATTTTGACTTTCACGAATAGTATCGGCTACGGATATCAATCGTTTTGTGGTGGTTTGGATTGCTCCAACATTGATATCTGCTCCAATAAAGCGCCTACCAAGTTTCATCGCTACTGCTTGTGTTGTTCCTGACCCCATGAAACAATCAAACACAATATCGTTTTCATTAGAACTAGCCTTAATAATCTTTTCTAATAACTCTTCTGGTTTTTGAGTTGGATAAACTCCGTTTCTTTCAAATGGTATATTGAACCAATCATCAGGAAATTTACCAAGCTCATTAAGTTCACAAATACTACCTTCTGCTAGTAAGCCACTACCAACACCTTTTTTCTTATACCCGGCTCTGTTTTTTGACCCTTCAGCATATTCCGTTCTAACGTCATCAACATTAAAAATACAATCTCCTCCTTTTTTATACCAATAGATATTTTGATGAGTATTATTGAATGATTTCATCCATTTTGATGCCATTCTAGAATAAACCCAGATTAATTCACTTTGAAAATGCGTAACACCAAATATATCATCGAGAATCAAACGTAAGTATGCACTTACATTAGAATCACAGTGTAGATAAATGCTTCCGTTATCCGCCAATAATTCGCGCATTAATATTAATCTTTCATACATAAATTGCAAATACTCGTCATTTGTCCAAATATCTGTATATTGCTTTTCCTCAAACGAAGTGTGATCATTAATAACTTGTTTTCCTCGTAGAGTAATCTTTTTCTTATAGTCCGCCTTTGAATCAAAAGGAGGGTCAATATAAATTAGTGTAATTTTCCCTCTATATTCTTTCAATAAATGGCTCATTACCTGAAGATTGTCGCCCCAGTAGATTTTATTTCGCCATCCGTCTACCGGCTCGCCGTATACCTCTTTTAATTGGGCTGGGTAATAATGCGTGGAAGTAAACGGCCTCTTACCCTTCCAATTCAGCATCGGGTAACCCCTGATTGGTTCAAACTCAAAGCTATCAACCCGAGAGTCTTTTTGTTGAGTAAAAACGTCTGTTTTGGGTAAGCTGGGCTGTTCGGTCATGGTTCTCTCCTATGATTCCTTTTTGAATTTCCAATTTCTTGCGTCACAGTAATATCGAATATCGCAGTCTCTGCAGATCTTCGTGGGTCTTTCTGAAATACTGAAATCTTTCTGTTCAATGCGGTGAACCACTCGGTCAAATACTGCAATGGTATTCTCGATGGCCCGGCTATCTTTTGGATAGGTGATGTAAGGGTTGCCCCCTTCTTCACTGGTGTAATAAAGGTGTGTCTTACTCACAATAAGTCCGGTGCGTTCTTCAACGATATGTGCGTAGACTTCTAATTGCCGGCGATACCGTTCCAACTTTTCTCGATCAGCCGGGTTGTTCACGTCTGGCTTTTTCTCGGATTTGAAATCAATCAATTCTACCGTCTGGTCCTCGCCCACTACTAGATCAATACTGCCTTTGAGGATGTACTCATCTTTGACCAAAGATACATCCACTTCTGCTTCTTTGATTCTAGACCAATTGCTTTGATTGCGTTGATAGTAACGTAAAACCTGTTCCAGAGCGATGTTTTTGACATACGCGGCCAAGTAAACCCGCTCCTTTTTAGTCAGAAAAGCATAGTTCGTGTCAAACCAGGCAGCCACCTGGCTCTCTGACAGCTTACTTTCTTCTCCCCGGAGAACGGCTTTGTGAATATCTTCAATCGTCTCGTGTACCAAAGTACCAAACAAGATCGGGTTGGTGCGGATCGGAGCAAACTCAAGTTCTCGGTAAAAACGGTACTGCTCAGCGCAGTTTTCGAACAAGGCTAAATGGGACGTGAAAGAGTATTCGTGTTTGAGGTTGATCTCTTTGACTTTTTCCAAAGGAAGGTCGGCGGGAATAAAGGCCGGATCGCGCCATGAGGGCAACTCTTCAAATTGTTCCGCAAAATAGGTAGACGGGGTCCTCCCCCGCCCCTCCTTTTCGTTGCAGGCCAACACCAATAGATTTTCGGCACGCGAAAAAGCTGTATAAAAAAGCCTGCGAAAATCATAATATTTCGTGTTCTCTAACGGTTCAAAAGGAGGCCGGCGCAGATATCCGCTTTCTAGAATTTCAGTTAAGCTGGTAAATTGCTTCCTTGGAGTTGCCTCTAACGAACCTACCACCACCACAGGAAATTCCAGACCTTTTGACTGGTGAATCGTAAAGAAAGAGACACATCCGCTTGGTGCATACTCTTGCTGATCTTCGTATTCATCAATACCGCCATCTTTGAGGAAACGGAAGAATTGATTAAAAAGATTCCGTAGATTTTTAGTCAGATAATCGGGAGTAAGAACGCTAATGTTGTGTAAGTATTCAAACTTTCCCAGTAATTGAGAAAATATTGCCAGGTTCCGCATCGCCCGACTGTCGTTGATGCCCCCTTTGAGAAGATCATCGTCCAGATACCGGCTAAAAAGTGGAAACCGCAGCAACTGGTAAAAGAGACCACTGAAGGCATAGTCAGCGTTCTGTGCCAGGGTCAAGTGTGACTTGGCCGTCGCCCTGCACCAACGCAACATATCTGCGTTGCCTTCTTTACGCAGTTCGTCGGCAAAGAAATCGAAACAATCGTTGTCGTAATAATCCCAAATTTGCAGCTGCGCGTCAGCTTTCCATTTGCGTACATCTGGGAATTGCGGAAAAAGAAAGATCAACGCACCGATCATCAGCCGAATTTCCTCCCGTTCAAAGAATTGGTTTGAGCGTGGGGAATAGACCGTGATCCCGTGGGCTTCTAGAAAACGGGAAAGCGCTACAACTTTTTTGTTCTTCACAGATCGAAAGAGAAACGCTACCTGATTCCAATCAGTTAGATGCCCCTGGTCTCGAAGGGCATTAAGAAAATTCAAAACTTCTTCATGGTATCCCTCTTGCGACAACGAACTGACTTTAATTACTGCGGGAACTGACGAGAACAACCCGTCACTCGGAATGATTTTCTTTTCAAACCGGAAGGTTTTCCCATCTGAAGACCATTCCTGTGCGGACATAAACCTGTTATAAAAATTGATGATCTCCGGATGAGAGCGGTAATTAATCGACAGGGTAACCTGCTTACACACCCCTGGTGCAAAATGATTCTTGAACTCAAGGATGTTTCGAATGGTCGCACCCCGGAAACGATAAAGGCCCTGGTCATCATCACCAACCACACATAAATTGGGGACGTCCCCTTCTGCAAGCTGAAAGAGAATCTCTTCCTGAACCGTGTTTGTATCCTGATATTCGTCCACCATCATGTACTGTATTTTTTGTTGCAACTCAGTTTTGGCTTCGGAATATGTTTTTAATAACAGCAGCGCCTCATATTGGATCGTCGAGAAATCAAGTGCATTATTTTCCTCAAGTTGTTTCAGATATAGCGCTGCGCATTGACCTAACACCTGAACCTCTGGGTCTGGCGAAGCTATCAGCGTCTGAACATCAAGAGCTTCTTCGCTGACCGTATTGATCCATTTAACTAATTCATCGGTTTTTGACCATGCGCTTTGACCTGGCTCTCCAATGATCAGAGACAGATTAGGAATCGCTTCGTATTCGGAAATCTTCTCATAAATAAAATACTTCTGGTCAAACTGGTCCATCATAATGAAATTTCGTTTCAAACGAGTGAAATCGCGGTATTCTTCAAGTAAACGTAAACAGATGGAATGGATCGTTCCGAGATACATCTCATTGAGATTAAAGCGGATATTCAATTCAGACAAACGGTTTGAGATCCGCGTGATCAATTCCTGCGCTGCCTTCTCCGTAAAAGTCATTACCAGAAGGTTTTCTGGGGCGACCCCTTTCTCAGTAATTAAATACACAACCCGCTCTACCAATGTAAATGTCTTTCCGGACCCCGGACCTGCAATAATAAGTAATGGGCCATCGGTAGTTTTTATTGCTTCGAGTTGTTCTTTGTTTGCCCGTGAATGGAATTCGCTCATTCGTTCTCTCCCCCAAATTGAGGTAATATTCCGACTTCAATAAAATATTCATAATTATGAAGTGTTTTTACAAAATCGGATAGCCATACATTCGTTAACCAGTGATAACACTAAAACTCTTGATTTCTTTTAGAATTAGTAATTTCAACCGAAAAACTTGAGAGATATTTTATATCAAAATTAAATTTGCGTTCAAGTTGTTAAATTACTCTCAATAATATATTGTCAGCCAATCAAATTCGTGTAGAATTAACAAAGCGAATATCGTTGCGGTATATACATTGAAAAAAAAGGAAAAATACTCTATGAACCGGGAAACAACCCCAGGGTTTGTTCCGCTCATCACTGATCTGTTGTCTTATTGTTACTCAAGAGCGGATTACACATTAAATGCAGAAAATGTACTAAATGAATTTTTCGGACGCCGTGTTGAAGACGGTGTAATATTGTCTGGCAGTTCGATCTCCTACCCTACCCTTTCTGAAGATAACGAAATCAGGGAGAGGTTTTTCAAATTGATTATTACCAATCCCTATGTATTGGTATTTATCGACTCCCTTCTACCGGATATAGATAAAGAATCTGGAAAACAAAAAATTGAACATCGCGGATTTATGATCGAGTACAAGGACGGGATTATCGCCTATAAAAAAGTTCCTAAAGAAGCTGTACTGGATAGATTCATCGACCCAACTACTGGCCAACGCGTTACACCGGAAACAAACGAGTTCTTCTTCTAATATTTACATAATTCAAAAAAGTAATATTCTCCTATTTGACTATACGAAAAGGCAGATATTTATTAATTGGGTTTATTTGCAAAATTAACGATCAGGTTCGGATTCCAGATTTTCCTTAAAGCATCTTGAATAATAATTCCATAATTACGGGACAAAAGAACGTTTAATCCAGTTTCATTAAAAGCACCTATTGTAATTTCTGATTTCGCAGAATCATAGAAAATTGCTCTGAGACAATAGATCCAAGTAGACATTTCTGCAGCTGGTATCAGATTGTCGTTTCGAATATCAGTAAAAGCAGCTTTCAAAAATACATTTGCCTGATCCAATTTAGAATCAGAATCCAAAAATAAATTAATGCCTTTATTAATCTCTTCTTTTTTATCTTTATTCTTTCTTAAAGTACTATCTTTAAGTACCTTAGAGGTACTACTCCCTGTACCTGATTGGTACTTCCCCCGTCCCTCTTGGGTACTACCCCCCGTGCTTTTTGAGTCCTCCCCCGGTACCTCTTGAGTACTACCCCCCAGTACATTATTAGTACTGGTAACCAGTACCTTTTTAGTACTACCCCCTAGTACACTTTTGGCACTACCACCAGTACCTTTTTGGTACTCCCCACCGTTATTATTATTTATGATCTGAAAATTTCCCTCATCTTTTTCTGGAAAATCATAATTGTCAGTTGTAAAAATAGCCCCAACAATTTCCGCTTTACCGGTGTCAGCATAGACCTTAACTGATCCCTCAACTCGATCATTACCAGATTCATCTACCACTAAAAACTTAGCATCGAGATATTGAGAAGAAACATCTTTTATAAAACCGTGTTCTTCCAAGGTTTTTAAATATTTGAATACAAACCTTCTCTCTTTTCCCAGCCGCTTACTAATCGTCACGGCACTAGCTCTACAAACGCCATCCTCCATTTGACAGTATCGCCAAACAACACCAAAGACAGCCGCCGCATCCATGCCCACTTCCTGCACAACTGCGTCCATCAACGGTGTAAATCCACCCACTTTTGTTAGTATTGTCCGCGACATAAACCCTCCAAAAACAAATTGCCAACCGTGTGATCACACCTTGTTGGCAATTTGTTTGGAAGATTAAGTAAGTGTTTCTAAGAAACAGATAAACAAATACTTGACAACGCATATTATTATGTGTAAACTAAGCACATAAATAAATATATACGTCGCTCCTAAACAAATCACCTGCAGCCGCCAAGCAACAAGGTGATTTTTGTTTTAATGATTAAAACTCAGTATATCTTAACTATTAATTAACTCCTATTGGTTTCTCTTAAAAAACTTTGAACTGCCATTGTTAACACCTGGTGGCGTGGCAATTTCATATTCATGGCGATTTTATTCACCTGCGACACTTCGGATTCGGTCAAAAGCAAAGCCACCGGGATCACATTGGTATCAGATAAATCGTCACTCGTGCCAGGTTGTAAAACACTATTTCTTCGTTCCTCTTTCTTTGCATCCATCCCTTTAGGCGCAGGGATTACTGGATGTTTTGTAGAGGGCAAACGCGCCGGTTGTCGGGGGGGCGCAGAATAAGCATCGCGGAGGGAATACAAAACATCTTTGATCGGATATGGATCATCACTCTTTGGAACACCGGCAGCATATCGGCGCATGATCGCCTCTGCTTGGTATTTGGAAACTCGGCTATCTCGCAATTGACAAGCCAGCATAAAGCCAGTTTCGTGACGGGTCCCCTGTTTTGCAATAGCCAGAGCCTTTTTCAACCAAAACTCCCCTGCTTCGTCGGGGTCGATATCCACGTCTCCGGAATTTTGGAATTCAGCCCATTGTTTTTCTTTTCTTTCGTTATATTCCTGAATTAAACTCAAAAGCCATTCAGGGGCATCCGTAAGGGGATCTTTCAGTCCAAGGCCGTTTTTCGACCATTCATATCCCGATCCCTCTCCCGCTGTAGTGATCGACCCTTTCGACCGCAGGTCTATTCCTGTAGCAATTTTACCGGCCACATGAGGAATTTTTATACCGATGGGCAGCTTGAAAAGGAAATGAAATCCATTGTGCGGAGTACGTTGCCATGGCCCTAATGATGGCATACCATGTTCAGAAATCCATTTATGCCAGGTATCCAACCCTTCTTCGTCAACATCAAGGGCAAAAAACAAATTTGGTTCGCAGGGAATTCCAATACGCAGATCGTCTCCCCACTTAGAAAGCCAAAGGGATATCTTGGAATTATCTCGTGTGGCATCAAGAAATCCATGTTTGGTCAAGGGAATTTTCTCTTTACTCATAGGGAAAACAGACCACCCACGCTTAAGGACAATGTCAATAATCTCGCGGTTATTCATAGAGTGTCCCCTGTCCGCGAATTATGGTGCGTTCAAATTTGTTGTATAATGGGGTTGTTGATTGCGCTTTATGCGCTCGTTTTGGACTTGCAGTCGCTTGGTGAGGACACACCAGGCGAACTGCGTTTTTAAAGGGGTTAAACATCATTCCCCTCCTTTTTCAGGAGCAAATCTCCTGTTTTATGCAGCGCATACCTGATTGCCTCACTCACGGTTGCAACACTTTCTTCTCCATCCCCGCCATATTGCATAATACGATTGATCAATTCCAGTTCAGAATCAGACACGAAGGAGGTAACCCTTTTAGAGTAATTACTTCCCCGTGGTCGACCCGGCCTACGCACGCCCGTATTATTGGTTATCTGAGAATTAATCATACAAAAATTATACCGAGAATTCTATGGGGGCGCAATAGTAAAATAATGAGAAGTGATAATTTGATTGGCGGCCCAGCAAAAAGTAAAATACAACAACTATGAAAAAATTATTATGACTCCCCCGCAAAAAGGTCAAACCGTCAAAACCTCAATATGAAAGTGGGGCCAAGTTGTCAAAAATGATATCAAATTGCCACCCATACGTTACGAAAACGCGGAAAACACCCCTTAAGTGGGAAATATAATCACGCATTTTTCTAAAACCGAGTAATTGCAGTAGAGTCATATTATAAAAAATCAGAATTATCACCAGTTAATCACAAATTAAAGAGTGGTATAATCTCGCTAACAATTGAATATATTTAACGACCAAAACTTTTAACAGCAAGACTAACATAGATTACCATAGGTCGATTTTTCAATGCCCATACGCGGCATTGACGAATCGACCTTTTTTTTATTTTCTACACAAAAAAAGGAGGAATTATGAGCAAAATAAAGATCAGATATTTTACAGCGGGATTGACTGTGCTTTTCATCGTAATTCTGGTCGGAGCAACAACGGCAATCGCAAAAGCAGACACCGAGGAAATTACCCAAGGCATAGAAAACCCCACCCAAGTTATTGCCGCTTCCACAATTATTGACAATCAGCCCGAATCTCCAGAAATCACCGTCTGTATTTCTACAGAAACAACTGACGTTGCTGGAACAGATTTGATCACCGCCACAGACTTACCAACCAATGTTGAAACCACAGAGCCGGCCGCTACAGACACGGCGCCTGTTTTGGATTCCCCGACCGATACAGAAACCAGTACGGACACCCCTACCCCAACTGAGATTACAGATACCCAACCGCCGAAAATTCAGTTTTCTACCGATGACGTATCTGGTGGGCAGATTAAAATCCGCATTTCAGTATCGGATGAATCTGGAGTAGATGGTCAGTCTCTTTCTGGCCAGGCAACAGACGGGAATGGTTCTGTTCAGACCTGCAGCTTTGCAGAAAATAGCGGACAGTACACTTGCCTGCTCACACTCGGCAATGGGAATTATCGCGTTGTTGTGTCTACAAAAGACCTGGCAGGAAATTCGGCCAATGTGGATTTACCTGATTTCACAGTCCAAATCAACAGCGTCAATTAAAACCGCCAGGAAGGAATGAGATGAAAATTAGAGAAACGATCGAAATATCCGACCTGGGTGGTGTATTGATCACCGCATTTGTTTTACTGGTTTCAATCACTACGCTTGTATTTGCGTCCTATACCGGTCCCAACCGGTCATATTCGTGGACCACTATAAGTTATGAGAGAAAGCAGTGCCATTATACCGGTATAAAAGATTATCCAGGCAAGGGGTATTGCGCCTGTAGTTATACCAGGTATGTTTCCACGAACAGTGGCTGCCCCGCAATTAACACTGGTCTATTTACTGCCGGAGCTTGTGGTTGGTCAGGAATATGTGCTACCTATGGCTTAACAGGAACAAGTTCTTCCTCTTCAATCGGATCTTGCTCTTCTTCAGATACAGGAGCTACCGCGGTAGAAACCCAACACAATAGTTCCTATCCCTCAGCAACGGTTTCCGGCTTAGTTGGTTGTACCACCGCTGGCGAAAATGGTTGGTGTGTTTCTCCAGAAAAGATCACCATCAGCGGAAGCGAACCACTATCGGGATACACCATTACTGGCATTGAAGGAACACAAAATGGAACGAACTTTACTTGCACTGGAGTTTCTTCGTGTGATGTTTCTTTGGTAGAGGGCGCCAATGCGTTCACTTATTGGTCGGATTCAAGCTATGGAGATACGTCTTTGCAAGGGACCACGATGGTAAACCAAGACACACAAAAACCACAGGTAACTATCGCAGTGGGTGGCACGGCCGGCAATAATGGTTGGTACACATCTGGCCAGGTTACCGGTTCGGCTGATGATCCAATACCCGGTTCTGGCATCGATTCAATTACTTACTCGCTGGATGGTGCTGCAAGCGTGACGTATTCCTCTCCAATCACACTGGCTGCCGGTATACACACAATTTCTATGACAGCAACCGACAAAGCCGGCTGGACAGACACTAAATCCCAAACAATCAGTGTTGATCTCGACGATCCTATAATCACTTCTGCCGTATCTGGAACCACAGGCAGTCATTCATGGTTCACAACCAACGTCACTTTGACCGGCTCTGCTGCCGATCCAACCCCAGGGTCAGGTCTGGATACATTTACCATATCAGACAACGGTAATCCGTTCACTGCCTTTACCGGGTCGACCGTATTCTCAGACGGACAACACGGTGTAACCTTGCGCGCTGAGGATATTGCAGGCAGGGTTACTACGGACGAGAAAACCATCAATGTGGATACGCAGAAGCCAACCATCACGAAATCAATTACAGGTACCACCGGTACGAATGGATGGTACATCGACGCCACCCTGAACGCTTCATCCTCAGATCCAACCCCCGGCTCAGGAATCAACACGTTTGAGTATTCTCTGGATGGCTCTCCGTGGGCAGCCTACAATACCCCTCTTGTTATGACAGATGGCCAGCATACAGTTGATCTCCGTACTGTTGACCAAGCCGGCTGGACAGACGAAACCTCTAAAGACGTGAAGGTAGATTCCGTTAAACCAACCCTGTCAGTGAACATAACCGGGACTACCTCGGATAACTATACCTATACATCTGATGCCGTAATCTCTGCCTCTGGCGCGGATTTGACATCTGAACTATCTCTCATCGAGTATACAGACAATGGGGGAAGCTGGACGACTTACACTGCCCCTATTTCTTTTGCAATTGGGGAGCATACGGTTATTTTGCGCTCAGTAGACAACGCAGGCAACATTTCAGATGATGACACCTTGAAATTTTCAGTGGTCAAAATAAGCCCCTATATCGAAATGCCATCAAAATGGAGTCTCTACGAATCGCCCAATGCAATTATCAATGCCGGCTATGCAGTTTTGGCTGGGGCGAAAGTCACCATATCCGACCCACAGAATCGGTATCCAGCGATTGTCAGAGATTATTCTTTCTCTGGCAGTGTGTACACAATCAGCCTAGCCTGGGATCGTAAGTTTGCTAATGAGAAATCTGCTCCGATAGGAACGGTCAACGTGAATATCGACGCATGGGACGTGTTGGGACTTCATGCCTCAGCCTCCGGGGTTATCGAAATCAAACTTGACCCCACCCCTACCCCGACCATTACACCGGCCCCATCAGCCACGCCCGTTCTAACAGAAGGAGTGCCGGTTACTTTTGGTGGAGTTGAGATTGCTCCCACAGCCACCGCTTTTCCCCAAGTTGTTTCCACGGAAACAACAAAACCCGTAAAAGGAAAGGCAAATAAAAGTGCCAAAGCGCTCGGTTTTGGAATTCTTTTGGGTTTTGTAGCCATGATCGGAATAATGATCAGTTTCGATCCCCGCCCACCCGTAATCAATCGTCTGGCAAATGCTGTCAATACCCGTAATGAAGATAGCAAGAAGAAGTAAAGAAATAATCACTATCCTCAAGACAGTGACAAAACATACCAAACAAATAAAAGGAGAAATTTCAAAATGACGGATTATTCAATTGGTTTTGCATCATTTGTTGCCATCGTGGCTATCGGATTAATGATGTACTTTTATCTACGACGCCAAGCGGTTGCACTAAATAATATGGCGCGAGCCCTGGAAGATACCCATATGATCGCAGTAAAAAATCGCCGGGATGAGCATAAACAAAATCCTTTTACCATGAACCCTAATGAATGGATTGCCAAACAGGTTGATACAGAGGCAAAGGTTGTCGAAACGATAAGTGTTTCTCAAAAGCCTATGTGGGCAAACCTTCGTTGTGATGATGGAAAAAGGATTGTGGTCTCACCACTTGCCCTCGCAGAATTAAAGGCAGCAATTAACGTTCAACGGACTAACAGCAAACTCAATCAGATTACTGAACCATTGCTCGGCACGAACCGCAAAACATTGGTTACCATAGAGCGCTCTCTCCGGGATGATGAATGGTTTGATATGGAAGCCGAAAAAATTGGTAAAGATCTGGGAGTAAATTGGGGCGAAACCGCCCATTTGAATTTCTATATTATTTCCCCGAAAGCTGCATAATGTTTTCTACCCTCACCCTGCCAATAGTTTTATTTGTTACCGTTTGGCTGATCGTCTGTTCTATATGCGATTGGCGCAAGCAAGAGGTCCCCGTATTTCTTACCACTGTCCCTTTATTAATTGCGGTCGTGTGGTCTGCGCTCTACGGTAACTACCTTGCAAGTTTACTGGCAGTGGTGATGTTTTTCGTTACTGACTTAAATACCTGGCCGGCGATTGGATTGACTATCCTGTCGTTGGCCTTCTTTGCAATTATTGTTTATTTTATTCATCAATTCACGATTGACACAGTGTTTCCATTGTTTCTGATTGCTTCATATTTGATGCTTTTTTATTTTGGCAAAACAGGTGGCTCGGATGCAAAAATCACTGTCACCCTGATCCTATTATTTGGATGGCAGGCGTTTGTTTTTGCGATGATCCCTGGGGGCCTGGTTGGATTAGTTGGTTTGATCGCAGGTAAAAAGAACTGGAAGCTGCCTTTTGTAATCCCAATTACAGCCGGCATGATGATATTCTTTGCCGTTTGTTTGTTGTGAAAGGAGGAGCTATCGGAGTAATTACGAAATTTCATTGGCAATACACCGGGATGGGTCCGGCTGTTCACTAGAAGTTATTCAGTCTATTTAAAGGAGAAATATCAATGAAAAAGTTAAATTTGTTACGCAACACAAGTGGCATGGAAGCTACCGAAATTGCCGTAATCGTTGTAGTAGTGATTTTAGTTGTTATTGGCGCCTTCCGCTTGCTTGGCGTAAACATCTCTGCGGCAATCACGTCAGTAGCAGGTGCTATTTAAATTATCTGATTTTGATGGACGAAAGAGAGGATTATGAAAATCCTAAAATTGCATCTGCTTAAGAATAAATCGGGAATGGAAACGCTTGAAGCGGCCATCACTACCCCAATAGTAATCTTAGTCATGTTAGCAACCGTGAATTTGGGTATGGTTGTGTTTGCGCAGCAGGCGGTCGAGCAAGCTGCGCGGCATGGCGCAAGAATGGGGAGCGTAGCACAAGGATCAGCGGCTTATTACGCCTATGCTTACGCTCAAGATGCGATCAAAGCCTCCAAAATTGTGCAAAATCCATCAGTTTCGATTCTGTCCGCGAGCGGTACCCCAGGAAGTATTTTGACAGTGGAAGTTTCAGGCACTGTGCCTAGTTTCATAGGTGGACTAATTCCAAAGCTAGGATCATCTTTTGCTGTTTCTGCGGAAGCAAAGTTCAGACAAGAAGGTTGGCAATGAAAGCGAACCTTCTGCGCGACAAAAAAGCCTACTCGACCCTGTTTTGGACAGCCTTTTTTACATTTTGCCTGATCCCGATCATGGCGTTCTCGATTGAGTTGGGACGGTATTACATCGCGCGAACGCAGATAGCCGCTGCAGCTGATGCGTCTGCGTTAGCTGCGGCCATTGAGATCAACCAGAATACCTTTGTGCAAACTGGTCAGATCGTGCCAAATTCAGCTACCTATTCCTGGGCGCAGAAAGCAGCTAACCTAAATGGCGAAGAATTGATCAGCCGCAAGATCTATCCAACCGTCAGTAATATTGTAGTGAAGAACGGATCGGTCATGGTCGCAGTTTCCGCAGATTTAAGTATTCTTTTCCCATCTGTTGTGCCTGATATTCAGGTAACGGAATGGGGAAAAGCAGAAGTCCGTGCTTTGAGTTATTAAATAATGTTATAATGCTAATTACAACTGAATAGCATAAATAACAGATTACTCACTCCCTGAATGGGAAATTGAGAAAACAAAGCCGGATACTGCAAGCCTAATTTTTTGGGCAAATGCGTATTCGGCTTTTTAATTATCAAACACTGAAATTACAAGGAGGACAAAGGTGTTAAATGAACTAAACATAGAAGGTATTGTAGTTTATTCATATGCTTATAACAAAGATCTAATAGTACGCATTGCTTGTTATCGGGACAGCAACCGGCCAGCCAAACCAGCATATGAAGAAGGCAAAGAGAAGCCGGATTATGTAAACGTTCGTTTTCTCGGCGGCGTGACAAAAAACTTGTTATTTCCTGATGATATGCATATCCGAGTTAAAGGTTATTTACAATCTCGAGAGTACAACGAAACACTTTTGGAATTTTTAACGAAAGCCAAGAAAAATCCTATTACCTCACAAATGGATGTATCTGTGGTCGGCGGCAAACCAAATCAGATTATGTGTGGTCGGAATACCGTGGAAATTGTCGTCGAAGATTACACAATAATTCAGCAAGCAACAAGTCAAACCAAAACTGAAATGGCAGCCAGAAAGCCAGTATTAAACCCAAGCGCCGGTAAAGGGGCGATTTCCACAGAAACACAAAAAACCGTTCCGTCTTTGTCCACCGAACCAAGTAAAAAAGGCAAAGGCAAATCCTCAAGAACCCATAGGGGTAATACAGGAAGCGCCGGCACAACAGCGGCTAATGCAGAGCCAGGGTTGTAAGAAGAACACACAATTGAATAGTACGTCAGACAAGTAAGTAATATATCGCAGGGTTTTATACCTGCACCTCTTATTAATCCAAAAGAGGAAAACCACAAGGAGCAAACGAATCACCTACCAGGTGATTTTAAGCCTTTTTGGTTTTCCTCTTTTTTGGTTAATACCTGTTCTTTGACAAAAAATCGCTTTCCGCAACACGTTTTCCAGAGCACCGGAAACGGCAACCGCTGCGCCTACACATAGGCCAGGTCGAGAGAAGTACCGATAAAGCAGTGCCGGAATGTGGATTCATAAGCAATTACAAGATTGAAATCCGCTCTTAGACTGCCCGAAAAAATCGGGATTGTGCTCGGTAGGGCAACATCAGTACGCGCCTTGAAGTCAGGGGGATTTTGTCAGGGTGCATATTTATGTTGCTCTGCATAAAAAACGAGCGGAATTATTCAAAAAATGAAAAATCGACCTGTCTGCTATGAGACAGGTAAATCGAGAAGTGGGTAGTTTCAGTCTACCCACTTCTCAGTAAATAAAAGATTCTCACTTCCGAAAAGTCGTTTAGTGAGCGTTTTTTATTTGCCGTTCTACATTTCGTAGGACGGTAAAAACATAGAGGGAATATCAAACATAGCTGAAACCCTCAACAGAAAAACAAGTAAACACACAAGGAGGAACGTATGGATGCTAACCCTGAAACACTTCAAGGTGAGCGAACCGAAAAGGCCCAAAAAGGTCTAGCTGAAGGCTCGATCAGTATTCAATTGACCAAGCCTGGACACAGTTGGGTAGTCCAGAATGGTGATCACGAACCATACCGGGTCGTTTTTAAAGATTCAGTATGGGCATGTACCTGTATGGACTTTTCGGCCAGAGGAAAGTACGGAATCCGATGCAAGCATATCGAAGCCGTCCGCCTTTCCCAAAACACAAGCAAGCAAATTAATACTCAAAAGGAGGAACCAAAAATGGAAGTAAATGGAAGTACAAATGGTTGGGTTAAGTTATATCACCCTGCAGTCGGTGGAGTGGAATGTACTCTCCCTCTACCAACAGTACCTCTCACCGCAGAACAAGCCAAAAGTATGTTCGATTCTCTAAGTGTTCTTCTCCAAGCCGGCTTTAAAGCCCAGCAAGAAGGACTGGAGGAAGGTGAGACAAAAGAAGTTGTAACTCATCTCGCACACAGGAATAAAGCAAACACCGATGGAACATCGACGTCAATCATTGATGTTTATTGCGGTGGAAACTTCAAAGTTGTTGGGGTTTACCTCAATAACGAGGGAGATAGTCAAAAGTTTACAGAAGCTTTTGGTATTTCTCCCGACAGTATCCCTGTTTTCGATGGTGATGCTTCAATTGAGCGCCAAAAGAATGCCGCAAGAGATAAAAAATACATCATTCCCGTAAACGGCGTCAATGTCGTTTACAAAGCCAACCCAAAATGGGAAGGCGACGAGGACAAACGGCACTCCAAGAGAGCTTTTGTCCGTTGGGAACGAACAGTATCAACAAATATTGAAGCGGTAACTCCTGCGCTGGCTACTGCAACTGCTACTCAAACACCGTTCCCACCCCCGGTTGCGACACCCGTCGTCCGTCTTTATAAAGATGGGAAACAGGTATCGCAAAATGAAAAAGAGATCCAGGCTTTTGACCAATACGTCAAAAAGCACGGATTTGTGCCTGAATCAATTCAGGCGCTACGGGAATCCTGGGCAGCCTAGATCGGGCGATATTGACCAACCATGATAGAGCGACCCGCAACGGTCGCTCTATTCAATCACAAGGAGGAACTACCATGTATCAAAAATTAGTACTTGTCGGAAATTTAGGAAACGATCCTGTCTCTCGGTTTACCGATAGCGGAACGCAAGTTTGCAATTTCAGCGTTGCAACCAACCGTAAATACACCGATTCTGCGACCAAAAGAAAGGTGAGTGAAACTACCTGGTTCCACGTTACCGTCTGGGGAGAATTAGCACAAAGCTGTGCCAATTACCTCAAAAAAGGGTCGCAGGTTCTTGTAGAAGGTCGGCTAAGTCCCGACAGGACTGGCAACCCTAAAACGTTTTCCCGTCAGGATGGCTCTGTTGGAGCAACATTCGAAGTGACTGCAGATACGGTCCGCTTCATGGATAAAGCTGAAAACAGCGAATCCGCTCAAGAAGATAAAAATTCAAGGGCTAAAGACGAGATCCCGTTTTAGGGCAACAAGGAGGAACCACAATGGCAAAACAAGGACTTGTTTTTAGCAACGAAAGTGGAATATTGTTGGTCGAGAACTTTTGGGATTGCGAATGTGGAAACACATATCGCAAGGAAGATACCCCAAAATGCGAGAAATGTGGAAAGACGCACAATGAATGCCCTGATTCCAGAGCGTCAGAACTGTTGGAATTTTACAGCTTCTTGCTCACCGATGAAGAAATTGCCATCATCAAAGGCGAGATCAACAAAGAAAAAAATCCAGAAGAGCCACAAGTAGATAATGAAGCGATTGAATATCCCCTGGTAGACCTTGATTCTTTGATTCCACTCGAAATCAAATTTGACCCGATTTATTTGACTGCCGGCGCAAAAAACCTTTTCGATCAGCTACAAGCGAAAGTTGTAGCTGATGAAATTGGAAACGCCTTGCTAACATCAAAAGAAGTAACCGAAAGCATGAACTGGTATTTTTGGTGTGAAAGTCAAAATGGTCAATGTCATCTTCGGGGAGAGGATGCTGACGCTGAATACGACACATATTTCACCTACTTCAATGGTAACGGAATTTTGCTCACACCTTTTGAAGAAAGAAAGGTGTGCAGCAAACACACCAACCTGCCAAACGGCGAAACCGGGTATGTGCTCTCTCTGGAATGAGCGACAAGATAAATACACAAGGAGGAACCACAATGTTTAATGTAATTACTACACCCAAACAGGAAAAAGCAGAGAAGATCAAGCAAGGGCTTGGCAATTTTTATGGTACTGAAGCGTACCATTACGTTTCCATATTTACAAAAAAGGTTGTTGCAACCGATGGAGTAATGTGGCTGGCGGAAAATGCTAATGCCTTCTGGCTAATAGACATCATTACCAGTGTCTTGATCTCAAAATCTACTGCTGCTAAGTTCTGGCAGAATGGTTTTTCATCATGGACCCTGAAAGTCAAAGACAATAAGGGCGTGGTTACTGCGGATGACGGAAATGACCATCCTCTGTACTCACAAGATATTCCCTATACAGATTTTCCGCTGGACGAAATTATTTTATTCGTAGAATTAGGTGAAACTGTTGACGGGGAAGCCATGGTGATCCTGCTCCCAAGCGAGCATTAACCTGTTCAGGTAAACACAAGGAGGAACGCATGGACGACAAGTCAAAAGTGCTAATTGCTTCTATCGAGGAAGCAATTAAATCCCTTGCACAAGAAACAGACCTAAAAAGGCAATCAAGCCTATTTGTTTCCTATTTGGACATGATGGGAAAGTTTCATAATTACTCTTTTTACAATGAGCTTCTTATCGCCATACAAAAACCAGGTGCTACGAACGTAGCCGGGTTTAAGACTTGGCAAACCAAATTCGAGCGGTCTGTAAAAAAAGGAGAGAAAGGGATAGCTATTCTAGCTCCAGTGTTAGTCAAGAAGAACTATCAATCGAGTACAAAGAAAGATAAAGATGCCGAGGTTGTTTCCTCAGACACCTTAGCGGACAATTTATTATCGACCAAGTGTGTTGGTTTCAGAACGGCTTATGTCTTTGATGTTTCCCAAACAGAAGGGAAACCGCTGCCAGAAGAACCAAACTGGCACGACACAGAAAAAGACTTAGTTATTGAAGCCGCTTTGAAGGCATTTGCCGACAGTAAAGGGATTCGGGTAGTAGAAGCCGAAAAATTAAGAGGTGCGGACGGACTTAGTTGTGGTGGATTAATCAAGGTCTTGCCCAAGGCCGGCACTCGTACTCTGGTTCACGAACTGGCGCACGAGCTCCTGCATTGGAAACACCCCGAACTCAAACTCTCCAGAGAGATCGAGGAGATCGAAGCTGATTCCACAGCATACGTTGTGGCACAGTATTTTCACCTAAAACAAGATTCAGAAGCATCACCTAATTATCTGGCACTATTCGAAACCAGTAGGGAAGATATTCTCGCTCGCTTTACCCGAATTCGCGCAGTCTCAAAAGAAATTATTGAGGCCGTCGAATCACGCAAAGGTCTGCCTGATCTGGAAGGTGCGAAATGATCAACTTGAATGTTCAACCATTCGTTGGCAATATTCGAGAAGAGATTCGACCAACTTCAACTACCAACGAAGTCGATTTCGGCTTCAACTGGTATCTCAATGGCACGATGGATTACGCATGGCGCGTGTCATGGAATCCGCTTACCGGATACCTTTACGCAAACAATGCGAAAAACCAAGTTGTTATTCTCGGAAAATACGAGAATATTGATCTTGCATCCAAAGCCATAGGGAATTGGTGGAAACCAGAAGTCCCATACTATCACAACCTGACCAAACTTGTAGAACATATACAGGGAGGTGAGTCTTGAAAATAATAGAAGTCTATCCGGTTGCTAAACCAAGACCCCCGATCAGGATCAGGCGGAATAAAAAGGATTTGTTCATCAGCATTTCTATGCTGTTTGTGCACCTCTCTTTTTAGTCGGCATCTTTCAAGAAACATTATGAGAGGGTGAGTAAATCACCCTCTCAACAAGTTAACCACACAAGGAGGAACCAATGAAATTCATCAAAACAACCAAGACCGCTTTGCTCCAACTGCTGGAAATGGCATTCCATTTTGCTGGTGCAGCTAATTTAGTCCTTAACCAGAAAGAAGAAGGGGTAGGAAAAGTAGCAATATTGAACCTGGTATTTAGGTTAAACAAGCTGGAAATACAAGCTTTCAATATGGAAGCATTCATCAACCTTACACTTCCTCTTGAGGGGAATGAAGAAAATGCGGTATACATCTTCCCTGGCCGGCTCTTGATCGACACGATCAAAGGGGTTGGCGGGGACGAAGTGCTGCTTGGCCTTGATAAGGACCATCTCGTAGTCAAGAGCTCCGAAGGGCAAACCGCCCTGCAGGAGATTGCTGGAGATTTTCCCAATCCAGCGAAATTCACTACATACGAAACCCAAATGCCGTGCGAGAGATTGGCTCATGCTTTGAACATGGTAGTTTTTGCATGTGATAGGAGTGATTCCCGTCCAACGCTCAACGGTGTTCTGGTTGAAATGAAAGACGAAAAGAATATGGTCCTGGTGGGAACTGATGGATTCAGAATTTCAATATTCGAATCTGAATTGAACTGGTCTCAAGTATCTCGAAAATCTTACGAAAAAGAATTCATAATTCCATTCAAAACCGCAGGAAATATGGCAGTCATCTTCTCCAAGAACACAGGAGTCTTTAAACTCGGCCTGAGTTCTGATCATAAGATGATGATCGAATGGGAAAATGGATACCTATTCTCAGTATTGGTTCAAGGCAAGTTCCCGGATTGGAAGAAAGTTTGGGAGCAGAACAATAAACCTACTACCAAGATCACATTCCTCACGGGGTTTCAGAACGCAGTTAAGGCAGCGAAGATTCTTGCAGTCGGAAACGAAAAAAAGAAACCCTTTATCACCCTGGATGTGAACAAAGAGAGAACAAACGTTGAATCCGATAGCGATTTAGGTAAGTCGAAAATCTCTTTATCACCTGAATTCTTCGGAGATGGAAATCTTCAGATCGAATTCGATGGGACATATCTGCCAATACAAATTGAAGGTGAAATCTCAATCGGATTGAAAGCCAAACATGCCCCTGCGCTTTTTGAAAGCAAAGAAGAGTCTGGTTGGCATTTTCTTCTTATGCCAGTAATTAGTGACAAGCAGCCGGCATCATAATCCACTCCCCCACTTCAGAAAACTGAATACAGCTTCAAAAAAACAGGGTTGCCAACCAACCCTGTTTTCCCTTTTGGCGTGATTGAGCAAGGGTTGCTTATCAGGGAAAATACCTGATCCGGTATGGTCCAACTCCATACACGCCGCCTTGAGCCGTTTCTACGAAAACAGTAGAACGACTTAAACATAGAGGGAATATCCAACATAGCTGAACCCTCAACAGAAAAACAAGTCAAACACACAAGGAGACGCAATATGGAAAGATCAGCAGAAAGATTTTCACAGAACAGTTTCAAAAAACCGCAACCTAAAAAGTACGGAGTGGAAACCAAAGCTGAGAGCAAGCAGCGAAGCAGAGATCGCCGGCGAGCTCATAAAGACAAGGAGGAACGAATCTATGGCTAATACCTTTGTTCATATAGAAGGGAATGCCTACCGGGTGCTTTTCCAAGGCAATCTCAAAGAAGATCACCTGGTATCAAAGAATCGAACTTGCTCTTGCGGCGAGAAGGACTGTCTTGCCATCAAAGAAGTAGAAATTTATCTACGGAATGGTGGAAGACGAGCTCCTGATCCGCTTCCCCCCTGCCCTATCTGTGGAAGTGAGGTTATTACAGACCGCTCTTTGGACGGGAAGTATACTCACGAACCTGGTTGGCGATGTACAAAAGGTGGAAAGAAGCATTTTTTTCAAGCAAAAGCAAAAAAGATTCAGGAAAACATGGCCAAACATCCCTATCTCTTTAAACCAGTACCGGAAGACAATTACCCCGGAGTGAGAATGGATGAATTGACGACCTGGCAGGAATGTCAGGAAATCTCAAAAAGGGTTTACCAGGAAACTGGATATAACCCGACCATGTAAGTAACAAGTAAGCACCACAAAAAGACAGCACACCCCCAAAAAGGTGTGCTGTCTAAATATAGATCGACAAGGAGGAACATATGGAAGTAGAAAAATTGACTTTGTTCCAAGGGTTTTACCCCATACAACCTGCTTCCCAAAAAGCGGTACGAGAACAACCTGATTACCGCGTAGAAACAAAAGCAGATGCTTGTACGGTAAGCGAACTGCTTTCAGTAATCATTGGTGGAAAAAAATCTACTATTCTCGCCAATAATTTATTGGAACAATTTGGAACAATTCAAAAAATCGACCTGGCTCATGTAAACGAGCTCTGTAGCGTAAAGGGGATAAGTAGGATTACCGCACTCAGGCTTAAGGCTTCGCTGGAAATGGGTCGAAAACTATTTCAACCCGTTGAAAGAAGACCGAAAATCACCAACCCGCAAGAAGCAGCGGATATCTTGATGCCATTATTAGCTAATCGAACACAAGAGTACCTTATGGTATTGCTAATGGACACAAAGAATCAAGAGATTGATGTAGTGGAAGTGTATCACGGTAGTCTGAACTCAACTCAAGTTAGGATTGGCGAGATCTTCAAGCCGGCAATCCAACAGAACGCTGATTCTATTATCGTTTTTCACAATCACCCATCTGGTGACCCTTCTCCATCTTCAGAAGATATCTCGATTACAAAGGCAATGATTGATGCAGGCAAGCTAATAAATATATGTGTCCTAGATCATATCATTATTGGCACACCTAACAAATTTAAAAGCTTGAAAGAATCTGGTCTGATTTCTTCATAACAATAACTCGACAAGGAGGAAACACAATGTTCAAACAATTTGAAGGTGAAAAGGATCAAAATCAATTAGAAGCGGGATTCGAGGTAAGTAAAATTCTCGCTCAAAACGGTATCGACATGAAACAGCCGGCTATTGCCATTACTTATGGTCAAATTGCCGAAAAGGTTGGCAATACCCTGGCTGAGTATGGCCTAACCGCTGATCGTTTGAGCGAGGAGGATATTCTCAGCCTGGTCCAAAAAATCAAAGAATATTTAGGCAGTGAAGATATTCTTTCATGGCCACAAGTTGTCCAAGATATTACCGAAAACACTCAGGCAGTTGCTGAACTGATTTCGGTAGATGACAACCAAATCGGGGATGACCGCCCATTGGACGGCGACGAAGGCTCTGCCCTGGCGTCTGCCGGCTTTGGAACAGACGAAGATTACCCCGGAGGCGGAGATTCAGATTTCTAATTCAAAAATGGTATGTACACAGGGGGAATTCCCCCTGTGTACTATCTGACCTACAAGGAGGAAACATGATCATAAACATTGCATTTTATAACAGTAAAACAGCGAAAAAGATCACTGCGCACCAGACCCTTTTTCAAGCACAAGCTGCACTTCTTGGTTTTGTGAAATCTCCTGAGAACAAAGATTTTACTGAAGAAGTCAAGCAAAAGATCAATACATACCCCGATTTACTCAAGGCGTTGTTTGATGGTAAGTGCGACAGCTCAGTAAATACTTTTGCACTTCCTTCTGTATTATGTGAGGAGAGTGCATCATGATTGCTTCAGATATTCCAATTTACATAGCTGTATTTCACAATGGCTTCGGAAATGCTGATATTTCACTGCACCCATCTTATGAAGATGCCGGCAAAGCGATTGTCAACATCCTAAAAAGGCCAGAGAATTGTTCTCGGCTTCCAGAAAACCTAAAAGGTAATCTGGAAACATGGGAACAGATTGGGGAAAATATATTTTTATTAACTGTATTAAATGATCGATGGATCATTGATATCCAAGTAAAATACCTGACCTCCCCAACCGACGACAGTGTCGTAGATTATTTACGGATTGCCCAAGCTTCCCTGCAAATGGCCGATATAGGCAGTTATAAAATAACAACTGATCAGGAATATCTAGAAGTGAAAAGGTTCGCGGACGATACGATGTCCACATGCTGCTCGTTTTTTCATAGCTTCATGGAAAACATGAAGAGAAACGAACAGCAAAAGAAAAAATATGTGGTTCATCCTGAATCAGAAGCTGCTGCTCCAGAAATAAATTAGAAAAAGAGAGGGGGGCTACCCCCCTCTCACATCCGCTCAATCAGGACAGCAAACACAAGGCACTTACTTTAGTATGGGCTTTTTGTTTGCTGTTCTACATTTCCGTAGGACGGTAAAAACATAGAGGGAATGTCAAACATAGCTGAAACCCTCAACAGAAAAACAAGCCAAACCTACAAGGAGGAACGGTAAAAAATGAGCAATGTATTCGAGGATACTTACAAGAAAGAAAGGATAATGAAAATAATAGAACTCCAGAAACAGGGAAAAATAATGTTCGAAGCTTTCAGGAGCGAATATGGCTTACCCGATATTCAAAAATTGGGCTTAGTTATGATGCGCACCCGATCCGGTTCGACAAAATACGAAGGTGAATTGGTTGCTCCGGGCAAGGGCGGGCTAGTTGGTTATTATAAATACAACAGCGAAGCCGCGGCCTATGAGTTTTTCCCGTTATCAGGAGCAGATATTCCGGCTCAACTTGCTGCTCCCAATCCATTACAACTTGGTGAAATTGTTTTGGATGAAGAAAGCAAGAGCGCAACGATGACTATCGACGGTGAATTGTTCACATTTTCAGATGTTGAAATATGGATGGAAGATATCGCCATATTATCAGCGCTAAACCATTCACTGGCGGGAACCGGCAAGAGAGTATTTATTTGGAAAATGACAAGGATACCCGATACAAGTGGGAAACCGAAGCTATTTCAAACCAGTGCTCCGCATGTTGTAAATGAAAATGTTCAACTTGCCGTTTCAGGTTATGCGTATGAAGAGAGTGGAAATATTGAGTACGGAAATCTGGTCTATTTAGGTATGGTTGGTTATAAAACATCAATCAAATCTGAAATCGCTACAATTCTGCAAAACAAACCGGTTTCGCTTCTTGGAACTGGAAAGGGCAGAATTACTCTATTGCCAGAGAATGGTAAGTTTACACAGGTATTATCACCTATGCCTGAGTATGATTCTCACCATTGCTGCGTAGTAACCAATCAAGCCATTCCGGGGAAATGGGTCCCGGAATACGAGACGGTTTATATTCTCCAATTCATCGGAGGAAGCTCAATCGAAAGCCAACTCGTAGAGCGGCTAAATGAAACGTTAACAGCGCCGATTTTACCTGAATGGGGAACAATTTTGATGAAGAATGGAATCCAGAAGGGTTTTATCAAGACACTTACAACGGGAGGAGATTGTCTGGAAGGAATTTCGATCAGAATAAAATCTGAATGGAATGAGCTCCTTGAATCTCTGATTTTGGCCGAAGAAATTGCAATATAGATCACACAAGTAAGAAATAAATGCAACAAGCCCCATAAGGGGAGACAACGTCCCTTTATGGGGGCGTAATGTGTCTCCCCTTATGAATATATTCACAAGGAGAAAACACAATGAGACCACCTGCAACTGAGAAGTGTGGTAACTATCCCACGCATGAACATATCGTCAAAACAATACTAACCTATATCGCTCCAGCGGAAACAAGAGCAAGATTGCTAGACCCCTGCTGTAGCGAGGGTACAGCTGCGTCTATGCTTGGGAATTCGCTAAATTGTGAGACTTGGGGAGTTGAACTTTCCTACAAAAGAGCACAGGAAGCGGAAAAGGTTCTGGACAAGACATACAACTGTCCCTGGGACAGTATTTGGATCAATCAGGAAGCAGTTACATTCTTGTTCCTAAATCCGCCATACGACTACGACACAATTGAAGACAAAGGACGATTAGAAGTTGAATTTCTTCGTTCTTGCACTCCAATCCTTGCTAGTGGCGGCCTTTTGGTTTACATCATTCCTCAAAAACTATTTAGGCGTTTAGATGTTGCTAAAAGGTTGGCAACCAGTTACGAGAATTTCACAATTGGTCTTTACTCTGAATCGGTTTATGGTCAGGCAATTCTCTTGGCAACAAAAAGAGATTACTCTCACATTCCTAAAGAAGATGAAATTAAGGCAATTCAGGAATGGGGGAACATTCAACTGGAAAACCTCGAACCAGTGAATGAGCCTGTCTACACCCTTCTCCCTGCACCGAAACGCACAAAGAGCGGGCAGCCAATCCTTTTTTATCGAACAGATTGGTCGGATTCCGAAAAAGCAGAGGCAACGTTGAGGTCTGGCGTGATGACAACTACGGCATGGAAGGACCTGCTCAACCCAAACCGTGCCAATGTTGCTCAAACCATTCGTCCAGTTATGCCCCTCAAAAAAGGGCACATCGCAATGTTGATGTCATCCGGCATGATCGGAAACATCCGCTTACTGGATAATAATGGTCAACCTTTACTCATCAAAGGTCGTGTAATCAAAACACAAGATTCCACTACGTCTGTAGATGATAAAGGCGATGAGATCACAAAGATCAAAGACCGATTCGTTACCACGATAACTGTTGTTACAAGGGGAGGCATAAAGGTAATTGAAGACGTAGAAGGACTAACTGAATTCATGAAAGATTATGGAGATAAGGTTGCCGAATACATCCTTAATACCTACCATCCTTTGTACAACATGAATCCAACTGAGAGCGAAACCGCTATCCTGAATACATTAGGGAAAAACGGTAAGGTTCTTCCCGGACAGTCCGAGCCAGGTCTTTTAACAACCCAAAAACATGCCAGTATTGCCATGGCGAGGTCAATTCGCTTAAACAAAGTTGGCAATATACAGGGTGAAATGGGTATTGGAAAAACCCGCGTGGCTGCAGGGACAATGGCTTTGCTGAATGAATTTCCAGCATTAGTACTTTGCCCTCCTCACCTGGTTCCAAAATGGATTCGTGAGATCGAGGAAACAATTCCCGGAGCAAAAGGTTATGAGCTCCGTAGGATTGGTCAAAAATCCGAAGATCCTTACGATGTGAACGATGTTCGCCATTTTTTGGAGATGGTTGACAATGGTGATTTGGGACCAAAACCTATTGCGGTTGTGGCTACCACATCTGCAAAAATGTCCTCTGGTTGGCGACCATCTGTAGTAGTACGGAAAGCAAAAACCCCAAATAGCAAATACCGGGTCACCTCATGTTGTTGTCCGGTATGCGGCTCTCCAGTTTACGATTTGGAAGGATTCCCAATAAGGGATCTGGAAGAATTGTCCAAACAACGTTTATTCTGTCAGGCAGACGTACCCGGATGGGTATTGGATGAAGACGGAAAAAAGGTTATTGGAACAGACGGAAATCCAGTTTGGGGCAAAAGGAAATGCGGCACTCCCTTGTTTTCCTTCGACCAAACAAGACGTTATTCAATCGCAGAATACGTTTTGAAGCACTGCAAAGGTCGATTTAAGTTGTTGGTGTGCGACGAATGCCATCAAGAAAAAGGAAAGAGTTCTGATCGAGCCGTTGCGTTTCATCAATTGGTGACCGCATGCAATTCGACCTTGACCCTGACCGGTACATTTTTTGGCGGGAAAAGCACAAGCATCTTCTGGTTATTGCATCGCCTTAATTCCGGCGTGAGGCGCGATTTCGGATTCAATGAAGAAACACGCTGGGCAAAGCTGTACGGTGTCCTGGAAGTAACTCGCAAAACCAAAAGGGAAGGCGAGGAAGAAGACGGATACTTTACTGGCAACCGAAGATATGCCAACAGAGCAAAGGAACTGCCAGGCATTTCTCCAGCAATCATCAACCGATTGTTGGACACAACCGTATTTTTATCCCTGAAAGATTTGGGGATTAAAATGCCAGAGTACGTAGAGGAAGTTGCCGATTTATCTATGGAAGCAGGACAGGAATTTCAGTACCAGACTCTCGAGGACATGCTTAAAACGCTTGCCCAAAAGAATCAACGTTATCTCTCCACTTATTTACAGTGGACGTTAGCGCGTCCGAACTCTGGTTTCCGAGACGAAAAAATTATCCTTGACGAAGTAGATTCGGAAGGACAGAAAACGGATCGGAAAGTTGAGGTAATGGACCTTCCTGCTGTTATAGAAAAAAATGGCCGGCTTCCTAAAGAAGAATGGCTAGTCGACTTTTGTCTGGGAGAGCGTAGCCAAAATCGAAAGGTGTTGGTTTATGTTCGTCAAACAGGCACGAGAGATATTCAGGATCACATTCAAGAAACGCTAAAAAAAGCGGGATTGAGAGTGACCATACTTCACGGAAACGTAGACCCACGAAAACGCGAGGAATGGATTGCAAAGCGTACACCCGGAACGGATGTACTCGTGTGTAATCCAAAACTTGTAGAAACCGGTCTTGATCTGATTGATTATTCCACTGTTGTCTTTCTGGAAATCGAGTACTCTTTGTATACTTTATGGCAAGCAGTCCGTCGTGTCTGGCGCTTAGGCCAAACGCAGCCTGTCAAAGCTGTCTTTTGCGTGTATGAAGGAACGATGGAGAAAAAGGCATTACAACTAATGGGCCGAAAGATGAAAAGTGCCCAATTGTTGTACGGTGACGAAGTAGGAGGAGCGATTGTTCCGGAGGATTCAGAAGATCTTTTAACTGAGTTAGCCAGGAATGTTCTATCCGGGAAAAATCTTTCTGATCTGCAAACTTTGTTTGCAGAAGAAGTAAAAATATCTCACAACGCTATGGGTTCTATGACCATACCAAGCGAGGTAATGACCGTTCCGCTTGCAACCTGGGACGATTGGATAACTCGCCATGGTGGACACATAGAATCGACTCGAAAACGGGTCCGTTCAAAGCCTGCTCCAGACGGACAAGCTAGTCTGTTCTAAAAAATAGAGGATGTGCTTTTTTGGCACATCCTTTATTTTATTGGTCAACAAGTAAAAAACAAAAGTAAATACCGCGAAGTTAATGAGCCAACAGAATGTGAGAACATAGTTAAGTTATATTCCTCACTTCCTTCAATTTATCAAAAATTAGTAAAACTTAGGTTTTAGATCTGTAGCAAAAGTTATTTTAACCAGGGAGTAGTTACAAAATTATTTGCTATATCGTAAAAATTAAGTCAATATTATGCTGGTGTGGGATTCAAGAATTACTAAATTATTATTCTGATTCAAGGAGAAAATATGAAACAATGCACAATTCCAGAAAATTTTGTAACGAGTTACAAAGAAGCTCTTCTTTATGCGTATGCTTTTTTGAATACGGAAAATTTATATAAACCCGAAGTATCTTTGCTTAATAATGAAAAATTAGAAAAACCAAAGAATGGTTTATTAATCAATGATAAGGTATTTACTGACTCATTTGGTGGGCTTAGTAATAGAATTCCTTCTTGGGAAGAATTTTATAATGTTGTCAAAATAAATAAAATTAAATTACTAGTTTGTGTTGCTGGTTGTGATAGTGATGATAAGAAAAGAATCACCCTAATAATTACACCTACTGATTGCTCAATTAATAAGAATAATTATTTCCTTTTTTCAATAGATGATTCAATAAACAATAAACAACAAGATTTTATATTGCAAAGTATTCGAGCAAATTATGAAAAGTATAAGAATCTTTATCAACTAGATTAACAAAAACCCCTTTTAATTCACTTCAAAACCTTAAAAAGGGTAAAATTATTCCATAAAGACTGTTCGGCGAAACGGGTGGAGCAACGAATTTCGGGGTTAGTTAATTAGTAATCGTTGGTCGGACAGAACCTTATTGGGGTCTGTCCGACAGTTCTTTATTTGCAAGTTATTTGAACTGTGTGACCAACAAGGTCATTGAGCTATTTTTCCTTTTGGGGGGCAATGATGGTGTTAACACATCAATCACGTTTATGGGGTAGCCTTCTCTTTAATATTATTAGTTTAATTAAAATCCCCCAAAAAACGCCAGTTATTTGGTATAGACCGTTACCAGCATCGCTTCAATTGCCAACCCACTGTAAACTTGATTTGTATTCTTCATATTTTCATTTAGGAATAATGTAAATTTGGCGTTCTCAGTGGCAAAAAAACGTAACCACTGATCACGACGAAAAGCATTTTGTGATATTACGAAATCATCTAAAATGGAAAAAATTAAGAGAGTGAAATAAACGTTGTTGACGTGTAATATTTTTGTAAATCCAACAGTCTTTTATCTTGATAAATAACAATAATAATGCTAATATGAGTATGCAGAGAGAATCAATATAAGAAATATAAACAACTAATTGCGAGAGGAAATATTCGATGAGCCGGCCAAGCAAACCTGGAATATCAACACTTACAGTACGACCTAATCTAAACGAATGGATGGAAATTAATATATTAGCAGAATTAGATAAACGTAATATGGCGAATGAATTACTCACCATATTGCACAACGAGTTTATGAAGAGATTTCCAAAAGGTCTACAGGATTATTTACAGCAGCACCCAGAATACGAACAAGAAATCAATGGTAAAGAAGCAGTGACCAATAAGGGTTAAGATAGACACCTATAAACTTATTATTGAGTAGATAACTTACACAAGCAAAAAGGAGAAGCATGACAGCAAAGGTTATTGCAGTTGCGAATCAAAAAGGTGGTGTAGGAAAAACAACAACCGCCGTAACACTGGCAAGTGGATTGGCGTTTTCAAAATACAAAACCCTTATTATTGATTTGGATGTCCAGGGGCATGTAGCCAAAGCTTTTAATTTAACTAAAGGCAATGGACTTTATCATTGGGTTGTGAAATCTGAACCGCTAGAAAATATTATTGTTTCTCCTCAGCCAGATTTAGACATACTCACAGGGGGAAAGGAAACGCTCGATGTTGTTCAATTCATAGAAAAAATATCTTTTCAGCGAGAGCGATATTTGCGAGACAAGTTTGCCGAATTGCCATACGATGTGATCATTATGGACGCAGCCCCAAATTTTTCCATGCTGCAAATTAACGCTTTTACTGCTTCAGATATTGTTATCATTCCTACCAAACTATCTACATTTGACTCGGATGGTCTATCCGAAACAATCAAAACATTAACCGAGGTTGCAAAAGCCGGATATTCTCTTCAAAGATTCGGAATACTAGCTACCTTTTTCGACAGAACTACCCAGGAAACACGAACTCAATTCACTCAATTAGTAGAAAAATATGGAGATAAAGTTTGGCCGCCAATTCCCCAAGACACAAACGTGCGCGTGGCTCAGGCTTACGCCAAAACACTTTGGGAGTTTTGCCCCAAATCCCCCGCGGTAATCGGTTTTCAAGATACCGAATCAAACGCTCGATATGGGGGATACGCTGATTTACTAAAAAGGATAGTCGGTTATGTCAGGAACTAATAAAAAAGGACTCACGCGTGTTGATAGTCAAGAGGACATCACTCCAGAAAACATAAAAATAATTACAGGTCAAACCCATCCCATAGGGAGAGACTCCAAAGCCGAGGAACTGCTTTCTGGAGTACCCCAACAAACAAGTAATGAAAAGATTGAAAGCAAATCAAGAACAACGGATCAAGAAACCGGGCCCAAGCCAAAACAAAAAACAAAAGCTCAACAAACAAGAATTAGAAAAGATTATGAAAGAAGAAAAAAAGAATCCATCCTTTTTTATCTACCCGAAGAAGATAAAAAAAGGTTAATTGAAATCGCAAAAGAATTGGAAATCCCTTATTCGCAGATCTGCTCTTTTGCTGTATTGAAATATTTACAAAATATTGAAGAAGCCAAGAACGAATTGAAAAATTTTAGAATCCCATCCAACATTCCGGTAAGCAAGTATATGCTGGATCTAAAAAAAACCAAAAAACGATAATAAGGGTCGCCCCTATATAAAAAGCTGTAAACAATATAGTAAACAGTAAAGTACACAATAAAATATACAATAAAATATACAATAAAATATACAATACTGTATAAAATAGGGTCGCCCCATAAAGCAATAAATGGGCTTGTTTAGCCCATATCTCATATTGGAGGAGTATTTATGAGCGCAGTAAATATTTGTCAGTTTAAAGCCAAATTTCCGAGGATAGGGGTTCTTGATCAGGGTGCTTTCCGGATCACTGGCATTGTGCCAGGCGAGCCAACTGGAACCACAAACGAAATCCAGTTTGTCGTTTATGGGACCGATGCTGCAGAACTCAGCAAAAAAATCAACCCCAATTCAGAGGCCATCATAGTTTCTCATGTACGGCTTCTTGATGATCAAAAAATCGAGTTTGTCGTTGATAGCCTAGATTTGATCGAGGGAACTGGAAAATAATTCGACATCCTTTAATTAGAAGGGTGGGGATGTGTTTATATTGTCGGTTGGAGGGCGATAGTGACCAGAACTAACAATTTTACTGCCTTAGTGGACTTTACCAGTAATAAATACTTCAAAGAGCTTGATCGTAATGGCAAAAAAATTTCTTTCTGCAGGATCGTTGGGTTTGTTCGCTCAAGTCCAGGATCAAAGGCGGCAGAAGGGGTTCGTTTTCTGGCCTATGGGCCGCTTGCTGAACTCGTTTTTGCCAGTGTCCAAAAAGGGACGAGAGCTTTTATTATTTCCCATCTTCAAACGAGAGTTGATACAAATGGACACTATTTTGTCGAGCTAGTTATTGAGGATATTCAATATATTTCTGGCGAAAATCATGAGGCTGCCGAGAAAAAAATGGAAGAACTTATTGCAAGCGGCGTTCTTCACTCAAGTTCTCCCGATGAACTTAAAATTAATATCGAATCTGATTTAGGTGATGAAGAAAATGGGCTATAAGTTAAGTAAAGGTGAATTGGCGTTAATTATTGTTTTTATTCTTCTTGTTGTGTTTGGAATAGTTGGCTGGACCTTAACCCCAACAGATGATCGAGGTCAGCCTCTCCTTTTACTCCCCGATGTTAAAAAAGTTGAAGATTACCGCAAACAGGCAAAAAATTGGGCAGAAGAATTGACATTGCTTGATGGTCGCCTGGCCGTATTACTGAGTGACAACTCAAATGATCTTTATTCACAATCCAAAGACTCACAGGATCTTTTCAATGATTATATCAATATCGTCAAAGATATTGAAAATACCGAAGCTCCTGCAGCGCTCACGGGATTAAAGAATATGCTGGACGACACTTCATCGTCTTACCTAAACGCTTGTCAATCTGCATTAATTTGGGTAAGTAATTCAACTGACGGGAACCGTGCTACTACCGAGAATTTAGTTACTGAAGCCCATAACAAATTGAACGAACTGGAGAATAGCACTTGGATGAAATAAGCATTGCCAACATTGCAGCAATAGCTGACGCAGAACGTCAAATGAAGGAAGAATTACTCCGAGACAGAACAAAAGCAAATGAAATTGTCCAGGCATTCCAAAGCAGATTCTGTAAAGAGAATGGACTTGTTTCACCTTCGCAAAATTCGGGCAATCGTACTGCGGTCGAAATTGTAAATTCTCTGATCACCGATGTTCGGGTGGTTATTGCTCAACTTAATAGACATATCAAAGCCGAAAATATTGAAGAACTAAAAAAAGATAACGAAAGATTGTCTCTGGAATGCGACAGCTTAAGGGAGCAACTAAAAAACGCTACTAAAAGTCAGCAAACATTACCAGACGAGGATAACTACGTGGCAAGACTTTTTGATTCTCTAAGTAGTCAAAACTCAAAAAGCGAACCATCCACTAAAGACCTTCCCCGCCCTACCAATAAAAGAGTTGAAGTAATACAAGAAGTCAAGGAACCTGTTTCTGAAAACAATAACAACCCAATTAACTTTCAGATATTACGGATTGCAGGAAGCTCCAAAGCGGTCAAGGTCAATACGCTTATTGAACTGTGTAAATCAAAGTTAGATGTGCCGGAAACTATGATCAGAACCGAGATCCAAAAATTAGATGACGAGGCAATGATCGTTATCGAAAAAGCAGAGACCAAACCCACAGCTAAAGGTGTGATTTACCCTGATATTTTCAGGCTGACTAAAAGTGGGATGAAACTGGTGGATGTAGAAAAAGAATCTGAGCTCGAGCGCTGGATTAACCAAAACAAAGGGATTACTTACCAAGAAGTGCCTTTGATCTTCTATGCAGTCGAAGAGTTTCTACCGAAACACGGTTATAGCCTTGTGAATTTATTCGAGGAAGTCCCCTTTACATTCAAAAGTGGAAGAAAAGGTTTCACGCCACATATCCACTTAAAGAACGACAAAGGAGCAAACATTTATTTAATGTTTGAGGGGTCTGGTACTCGCGGAGAATCCATACACGAATATTTTGATGATTATTATGAATTCACAAACGGCGATATGTACTTCCTATGCCCAAATGGGAAAATAGCCAGGTCGGTGGAAGGGGCAGTCAATTATCATAAAAAGAATTCTGCAAAGATAACAAATATAGCCGATTGGGCAGCATACGACCAAAAGTTAGTTGCTGGTAATCAAGTACCTTCGACAATATGGTTTGTTCAATTAAGGGAGAATTTGAATGGCTCTGGAAGAAGCACAAATTGAAACAATATTAAAATTGTTTGAACACCAGGGAATGTTAACCATACAACAAGCACTGACCCTTTATCCAGAAAATATTTCAGACTCGTCATTGAGAAGATGCTTAAAAAAAATGATCGTTCCAGTTAACGATCATCCAAAAGCCTTATTGGGATTTTCAAATATTACCCGTCCTTGGATTTCGCCAACAGGCGCACCAGAAATATATTATTACTTAACTGAAGCTGGCGCCTATGAGTATACAAAATTAACTGGAATTAGATTAGTTGCTCCAAATCCACAAGCACAGCCCAAATCTAAACAACATGCTCTGGCCTTGGTAGATATCGCAATAGCAATCCGGGAGAAAAATGGTAAATGTATCTGTAACCGTCAGGTAAACATAGACAAAGGGGATGAATTCGAAGATGAATTTATTAATTCAGCCCAACCCGACGACAAAAGGAATTCTTATACACGACCCGATATTCAATTCACTTATGTTGGAAACCCGGATTTTGTTCAATTCCTCGAATTTGAGCATTCCAGAAAACCAAAACGACTTGAAGATATTCTCGTAGCAAGAATGAATCGCTGGCAAGACCTTTTATCAAGTGAGGATGGGAACCATTATTCTAAGAACATTATGGTGTTATTTTTCTTAGATCCAGAGGATCAAAAAGAGAAAACCAGCCAATCAATTTGGATGAAAGCTCTTTATAAATTTATTGAACTTCGCAACGGGGAGTTACCAACATTTAAGATATATTCCATGGATTTCCGTGATTTCATTAAAAAACCTACCTTTTCCATAAAAGACTATGTTTTGATGGAAGCTAGTCAAGATCCAGAAACATATTTTCTGAGGAAGAAAAACGAAGAATTCTTCAACCGAAAAGCAAAGGAAATATTTGAACCTCTTAATTCCGACCTCTCAAATAAAGCAAATGATGAATATTACAAAGAAAAATATTCAGTATTGGCCGGGATGCAGAACTACACAGGCCGGCAAGAGTATTTCTTTATGCAGGTAAAAAAACTATATGAATTAAGTATTCTCACAGATAAACCAAATGGATATTCTCTGGCTTCAGTCCCGTGGGTAAGCATAGGATTATTACGTCAATGGGTTGAGCAGCCGCAGTTACGTACCCTGCGTGAAAGGTTGGTAGTTGGCTTAGCCGAAGTTCATGCTGGATATTTACGCGGAATGTCAGTTGCTGCAGATATCCTTGATCGAGTAATGTGGGAATCAATATTCCCATATTTTAATTTTGCTCAAGGGGGGCCTCTAGGGTATTTCACTAACCTAAATATCTCAATTGATGGCAAGGAAAAAGACAATAGGCTCATTCCAGTTACAAATGTAAGTAGTCATTGGGAGGGAGTTTGCACGACTGACGAAGAAGGTCGTCTCATTGAAAATGCGATCAATTGGATGATCGCAACTCTCATTCAATATCCTGGAGAATTAGGTCTGACAAAAAATGAAAAACCTTATATGTCAATTCTTTTTGAGCCGATAACTTCGTCTGCACAAAAGAAAACTGTTCGCAGATCCAAAGCTTACCCAAAAACTAGCCCAAAAACTAGCCCAAAAACAGGCTCCAAAGCATAGATGCGTTTCTGTGGGAGCATTTTATATATCCAATAAATAACGAATACTTTTTTTCAAAAACAAAACTTATTTTCAAATGGCATAAATGTTGTTTGAGTGGTCTCAAATAAACAACAAATTAAATTCCAAAAAATCGAATACTTTTTTTCAAATGCAAACACTTTTTTTCACCTCGAAAAAGGCAATTACTCTCACGTATATACGCATAATAAATGGCTTATTTCTTATACTCTACTAAAAGAAAATTATTCGAAGTTTAATATTTTTGGATTTTTACACCGAAGGTTAACTATAGTCTACTTATTTTCATATTCACTAGAGTGACCGCGCACAGTTGACGGTTCGCCGCTCACCTAAACCCGTAAACAGCTTACAAAAACCAAGCCCGTTTACCAGAGTACAGAGAACAAAAACAGAATACAGAAAACCTTGTTTTCGCAATCCGTTCACTGAGTGCTGGTGCACCGGCACAAGATCACAGCTAATGTAAACGCTAACACAAGCCGCGCGCTGCCCCCCCCTCCCCCTCACCACCTTCGCTATATTTGCCGGCTCACTGTTTCCAGTACACAATCAACAGCCAACCCAAATTCCCCACTTGACACGAAGTAGTAAAAGTAGTATTGTTAATATAGAAAGTAGAAATACTACTTTGATTAACTTATTGGTTACATTAAATACGAGGACTGACTATGGTAAATACTGTGTACCCCCAACGAAATTGACCCCTGCAAACTAATTCAATTGAATATGTTCGCCAAGCGAACTGTTTGCCCGGTATGCGGATCGCCGAAGCAGCTGTCAAATGACTTCTGGAACGTAATCTCATCTCTTGGCCTAACCGATGTACCTGGTTGCTGCCCAAAATGCAGGAGTCTGTACACCATTCTGGTCAATGTCCGCAACCAAAAACATAAGGGCGAGAGCCGGCCTTTGGTCGTATTCGCTACCCAAAATGAAAGGAGAACTAGCTACTAAAAACCGGAAATTAATCTATACGAAATTTAATCACCGGCACAATTAGTGCATGGCGTATCTGAACACATATGTGGAGATCTTATGATATCTAAATCGAATCAAGATGACGAGAATACCAACCGAATGAAACGCTATCAGGTCCTTCTTGACCCCGGCGAAGCTGCCGTGATCGATGCAATAGTGGCCAGCGAAGGGAGAAAAGTTTCTAACGTATTAAGAATCTTCATCGAAATTGGAATCTACACCCTTCTTGGAAACCAGGCAGAAGTAAATAAACGACTCCGCAGGGTGCAAGTCCTTAGCAAAGAGGACATCGAAAAAATATTGCTGGTAAACTGATAACGGTAAATTTATAAATGGGAGGAAAATATGACTGATATGACAATAAACCAGAATGCTGAGCCGGCAAAGAAAACCTCATTTGGTAAAAAACTACTGAAGGTTTTGCTGATCCCCTACAAAATATTTGAATTCATCGTGTTTTGGGGTGTTTTGCTGTACGGGGGGTCAAAATTAGTCGTCAAACTTTATTTTGATCTAATCCTTTACCTGAACGGACTTAAATAAGGACTAATTTTCTTATTAATTTTTACTCGTTGATTTATGAAAGGGGAATGATTTATGACAAATACAAATACAGATGAGAATATCAAAACTTATCAAGAACCAAAAATCCTAAAATTCAATGCGGCATTGGGAAAAATTCTTTTATTTCCCTTCCGCCTGGCTTTCTATGTTTACAAATATATAATTCGCGTAGTTTCGATTATTTTATTTATCGGTTTGATCGCTATTTCGATCCGGGCGGCTTATCCCATGACCCTGCCAGAAGCCCGTGGCATGACATACTATCAATTTTTGGATCACCGCTGGACTTCGATTCGTGACGGATTAGAAAATGCACATATGGAATTTGAGGTATTGGGAGCAGTATTATTTCCAACATACTACCTAGCTGCTGCTCAAATACCGTTCTGTGAATTATTCCCGGATAGCAAGTATACCCATTGGGTAAAGACAGTCATAATGAACGATTCGATCTATGCCGAATTTAAACCCAGAACAAAGGTGACTTGGTCTAATCTTCCGGCAAGTTTATGGGAAGTATTTGAACGTACAAATTGGTTCTATTTTGTCACCATTGACGGCTCAAGCATTCCTGCCATGACCTACCCTGAAAACTAAGCAAAGGAAAAGAAATCAATTGATTGCGGGGAACAATCTATGGACACTACAAATACTGTTGAGAGCAATACTAAAAATACTCAACCTAAAAAATATGAATTCGCCGAAGCTTTTGGAAATATCTTGTTCTTTCCCTTCCGTCTGGCTTTCTATGTTTATAAATACACCATTCGTGTGGTTTCGATCATCCTGTTTATCGGTTTAATCGCCATCGCTATCCGCTCGGCTTATCCAATGGAATTGCCAGAAGCTCATGGCGTCACCTATTATCAATTTCTAAGTGAGCGAATTAATGCTTTCAATAAATTTGCTGACAATAAAAAAATAACAGGAATATATAAAATCGGATTTACTTCAACTGAATTTGTGCTTTACCCGATTGCGTACGATGGAATTTTCCCCCTTATTTTCCCTCGCCTATATCCAAATAGCCAATTTAGTAAATGGATAAGTAAAAATATGAACAGCGGAGGCAATTATTCTTATATCCTTCCGCGCGGAGAAGCTAAGTGGGAAAATATTTCAGGTCTAGTATGGGAATCTGTAGAGCGATCCAGTTGGGAATGGTTTGTGATATTGGGGAGCCATCCAACAATTCGAAACAGTGACTACATTCCTTACCCCAAATATTCTACTGGAAAATAAGGATCATTCAACGAAGAAACCTAATAATAAAAATTTAAGAAAGAAATCTCGCTTTTTCCAGTGAAAATTATCTTGAGAGTGATCGAGTTAGCGCTGTTTATTCTGTTAGCCGTGATCTTGGCGCTCATAATTCTCGGCGTTTTTCGATCCTTTCAGACGATGACAATGTTGGATGCACACGGGATGAACTATAAGAATTTGTTCAGGAACGCGTAGAATCACTTGGCCCGTACTCTTCTACGGTCAACGAATCCCAAAAAATCGCTTGGACAATCCTAAAATCGGTCTTGATCAGCTTTCCGGCTTCCTTGTCGAAACTGGCTCCCGAATTGGATATCGAAAGATACTTTCCAAATAAGGCCGAATTGGCTTATGTTGAGTACCACTCACAAAAATCATGGTCTGAATTACCGGACCTCTATTGGAAAACGTTCGAGTGTACAAGTGGCTGTAACCTGCGCACGATTACCAAAATACGCCTCACCCGGCCGGCATATCAGACTGAATTGGACAAAAATAATTGAGTAAAAAAAGCTTTTAAGCAAAACTAACATTCTATTTGTTTTGCAATTTACCACGAATTACTAGAGGGTCTTTAGAAAAGTTCTCTAGTTTTTTGATCATACAAGAATCGTTTCTTTAAAAAGCATCGCTGGAGCGAATTGTCGTGTATAATGTCTATGTTATATAGACAATTGGAGATTATATGATAAATGTACCCATTGCTCAGGCACACAATAGGCTTTCGTCTCTACTCAAGAAAGTCCAAAAAAGTCCCATCCTTATCACGCGTCGTGGGAAGGCAGTTGGGGTTATATTGTCCCCAGAGGAATATGAGCGTCTGCGCCAATTTGAAGGGTACAACAATGTTTTACTGCTCTCTCAAACCTTGCGTATGAACGGAGTAAGCGCCAAAGAGATTTATCAGAATTCTCGGGATGAACTAGAGGGAAGAGATGATCATTGATGCAAGCGTTCTGTTGAACGCATTCTTTCCCGATGAACATCAAACACAGGCTCAATTACTGCTGCGCAATCATGCTGCTGGACAGTTACAACTCAAAGCTCCAACATTATTGATGTATGAGATAAACAATGCAGTTTGGCAGGCGGAACGGCGTGGGCGTATTACGAATGGCCTGACGGGTGAAATCTTGCAGACTGCTTCGGCTTTAGGAATCGAATTGATATCTATGGACTGGGGGGACGCAATCCCTTTGGCTCGTCGCTTTGGACGTAGCGCCTATGATGCGGCTTACCTAACCCTTGCAGAGCGACTTGGCGAACCTATGATTACCGGAGATTTACGTATGTATAATGCGGTTCATCTAGAGTTGGATTGGGTGGTGTGGGTTGGAGAATATTCTAACGAGTAAACTACCGTCAGCTCAGGCTAACGATCTTCGGACAGAATTTACTTATAAAACTGGATTTCAACCGAAGTCCAGTTTTTAATAATGGTATCTCCCCTGTAGAAAATCGATCTGGTCATCACGGACAAGGTAAACGATGCGATGTTCCTGGGTTAATCTTCGCGACCAGACGCCCGGTGCCAGATATTTCAAGGGTTCCGGTTTACCGATCCCATCGAATGGGTCACGCAGAATGGCATCAATCAAATCGAAAGCCCGCAACGCCAACTTGCGGTCCGTTTCCACCCAGTAGTGCAAATCCTCAATGAATTCCGGTTGAAAAACAGCGAGCCTCGTCTTTTTACTCAACCCCAACCTCATGTTTTAAATCATCAACCGACATATTCTTCCCCTCGTTTTTCATAGCTCTCCCTAATGCTGAAAATAACCTCTCAGCATTTTTTGGTGACCGCAGTAGGTAGGAGGTTTCTATCAAAGTCTCCAATTCTGAGGCAGAGATCATGGCTACATCCTCTTCTCCGCGGCGTTGGATAACCACAAGCTCACGGTCTTTTGTTACCTGATCCATCAATTTTGCCAGGTTGGCTCGTGCCTGGGTATAGGTTGTTTGAATTGTCATCATAACTCCTTGTATGTACAGACTTACTGTACAACATAATTGTCCTCTTGTCAATTGTGTTTAGAGTTCAGTATATAGACATAGAGTGCGGGTATAAATAATCAGAATTATGTCGGGATTGGACAAATTAAAGAGTGGTATAATCTCGCTAACAACTGAATATATTTAACGACCAAAACTTTTAACAGCAAGACTAACATAGATTACCATAGGTCGATTTTTCAATGCCCACAAGCGGCATTGACGAATCGACCTTTTTTTATTTTCTACCCAAAAAAGGAGGAATTTTTGCATGAACAACGTAAAATCGCCAAAAACCCTGAAAGAGAAAAATGCTGTTAAGGCAAGATGGATCACGTCTGGTGTAATTTTGGTCGCCGTAGCGGTTTTATTTATCACCGGTTTAGCCAGCAAGTTATTTCAAACCATATTTCCAACCCCCACACCAGAAGTCAATCCAGAAGCCCAAATTTCAGAAGCCGGGGTTACAGCTTACTTGAATTTTGATCGCAATAATTATGACACCTGGATTGCTAACTTATGCTCGATCAGCACCGACCTGACCTGTGCAGATCTAAAAAACACCGATGGCCCGAAGATGAAAGCGGCTGCTGATAAAGCCGGAATGAACAGCACAGTAACCAACGTCAAAGCCATCAAGATGGTGGCCGAGAATCAGTCTGATGAACTTGGACATCAACAAATTTGGGCGGTTACTTATACCTACTCCAATTGGAACGGCACAAAGGACACCTATGACTACGTGACCATCACAGAGGGAAATGGAGTTTGGAAATTCGATGGTTTTACGATGGTTCCACAAAACATTCTCAATGCAGCATTTGGAGCACAGCTTACTCCTCAAGCTACTGATACTGTTCAACCCTAGGGAGTTTCTATGAAAACAAGCGTTTCCAAAATAATTGCTTTTTCTTTAGCCATTACCCTTACTCTTACCTCTGTGTTGGTGAATATGGTTCATGCCGATGACACCACAACCACCGGAGCAGATTGGAGTAATTTTTTCAATTCAGACGGAACCATGCGTAGTGATGTTACCGATTCCGGCATAGTAGAGACAACCTCGGATTGGTCTACCGATTCAGGTGGCGATGGAACTGAAACCGAAGAAGCGGAATATCATGTTTACGTTGCCGCCAATGGGGATACCATTGTTGCTCCTTCTGCAACAACGCTCATTGGAATGATTGCCTCAGCCGATGATTCTGGCTTGAATTCCGCAAACAGCACTTATCAAACCGGCGTAGGAACCTTGGCTTCTTACCTGGATATTTACTCTCATATTTCATCTGAGCTATCAGCAACAACTGATCTTTACATAGCCGGGGAGAATTCCAGCATTGACGATTCGTCCAGTAATTCCTCAGTTCAAGATTCAATCGCCCTGCTTTTGAAAAACCTACAATCGGCAAATTTGGGGAATTATTCAGAGGGATCAACTGGATATGTTAACAATCTTTTGTTCACATATAACTATCTAAAGAAATTAATTGGAACAGGGATTACAGAAGGGATGCTTACAGATACCTACCTGTATTACTCTGCAGGAAACTGCAAGAATAGTCCGGTAGGCTGTGAGCAGGTTTGTAAACTCGTTCCCTCAGCCTGTGGTTCGTCTGATGATTCAACCTCAGCAACTGCCCCCACCAGCTATGCCGGCTGTCCAGCTTCAACCATTGTTCCAGGAACACCATCCTACTCAATCTACAAAGTGGCCCCAAATAATCCTCTCGTAGTAGGGCAGGACCCCAACAAAAGGGGAGCGGATGTCGGGTATTCGGTCACAATTCCCCCAACGGTTTACACCTATTACATTGCCAAACCAGTCTATAAAACAATTCAAACCTGTACGGTTGAGGGTGGTTGCGGAACTTCTGCGGCGAGTAAAAAGTTAGGTGGAAAGGTTGTGAATGCAACCGTTCTCGACCACGTGGATTGCGAAAAACATGTCGAGGTTTATCAAGAATCAATTACCGGGTTGGGAGCCACAGCTTCCTTGTCTCAGGAAAGCATCAACTGGATCAACAACAAACTTTCTGCCTATTACTACGGAGCGCATACTCTCCAGACAACCTTCAACCTGATTCCAGGACTAGCTTCAGCAAGCACTTATTGCAGCAACAAGGTTTGTTATGCGGGTGGGTCTGTCACTCGTATTCAATTTCGCGACCCTGGCACATACGGTCTATCGCTGGTTGTTCGAACCTCCGGAACACCCGTAACTACCGGTCGCACTTTCAACACTACCGGAAGTTTGACAGTTTCGTTCATCGCTGTGCGCTTGATCGAAAACGGAAGTTATTAACATGGACCTATTGAACATTATCAATCATGGCTTGATCTACATCACCAACGGAATTCTGGTGACCATCTATTTCCTCATCAGCCTGCTGCCAGCCCTTATCAGTTTAGCCAGCGCATTGCTCCTGATCCTTACCCTGGATAAAGACGTTCAAAATAGTGTGAACTATAGGCCGGCCAGAAATGGACCAATGGGAAGCGACCCCATGAACCGGCGAGACGCTCTGTATTCGAGTACCGAAACCTCCAGCACTATGAAAACTTCTCAGGTCCTGACCATCATCGCAATCAGTCTGTGGCTGATCGCTCAAACTGGAATGGCCGCTCCTGTACCCTGGATCGGGGCATCGATGTGGGTATTTGCCGTGATTGTCCTGTTCGTTTTGCCGGATCATCGACGCTACAACCAGTTGTGGTTTATCAAGTCTTGGCTTGTGATCTACGCTATCGCAGTGATTGGCAGCCGGCTCTACATTCACTACACTTCACAACTTTCTGCCAGTCAATGGGCCAATATCATCGGTTCAGCCCAAACAGCATCTACGGTCATTGCCAATACCAAAGGCAATACCACCACCATTATTACTTATGCCCTCTGGTTCATTGTCCCCCTTGGATTCTTTGCTAAGACCATCCGGGAATTGTTCGTGAATCCGATCAACCTGCTCAGTCCGAAGGCGGGTGTACAGGAAGTCCTTCGCCGGATTCGTGTTCGCTGATTCTCCAGCCCTAGTGGTGCACGTGGATGGGTTCGACTCCCATCAGGGCGCTTTAATCTGATTTTATCTTCCTAAGCGCATTACATTGGACTTGATTCACTGTAAGAAGCTGAAGAAAAATCAGGTTAATAACATAGCTGGTAACACCTAACATAGCTTTATTACAACAGGTCGACAAGGAGACGGAACAGGAGAAGGGCGACACTCCGGTCGCGCTCTTGTTCCACCTTTCAGGAGCGCCATAGAAACATTCAATCCAAAATTGGATATTTTTCTTGTGTTCCCGAGACGGAATGGAGAAAAAACATGACAGTTACCTTGATCGACAATATAAAAATTCCCTGGCTGGCCGGGAAGAAAAAGCCTCCCCTGATTCCGGAAGATCTGAAAGAACTCCAGAGAGGGTTTAAGATCGCGCCAGACTTTGTGAGTATGGACTATATGTGGTTCGAGGTGGAAGAAATAGAGAATGGCTACACTTACCACGGTTTTCGGGTAGTGCGTTTATTGGAGCTCCGCTTCATTCCCCTGGACGCACGGGCGGACTCAGGATTACTCCAAAAAATGAAAAGTGTTCTGCGCTCTCTATATGGAGCCAAGGTCTCTTTTGTCTGCCTAACCGGTGGGTTATTCTCTAGCCCTGCAGTCGGTATTGTACAGTGCTACGGGGTAAGTGTTTTCAGTGAAACACTTGATGACGCTGTGTCAAAATCACAGCAAGCCCTGTACGCTTTGAAGTCGGCTATGGTTTCTGCTTATCGACAGATGAAATTGGAACCCCTGAGCACAGAAACAGGTAAATGGATCTTCACGTCTTTGGCCGGCATGAATCACACCCTAGTCGTGGTCGGGCAGCCGGACCCACGTGAAAACACAAAAGGAGGAAGTACTGCCCTGGTCAGCAACCCCTTGACTTCGGGGAATGACACCTCACAGCAATACTCCCTTCAGCAAAACGAAATACTCTTTCGAGGTATGAGCTCTCTCAAAGAAGATTTTGTGTTCATGGTGATGACCTCCCCAATATCTTTAAGCAATATCGCCGATATGTTAATTGGCCTGGGTGAGCAAACAAGTTCGTGGGCAAGCTGGCAAACGGGTATGCGGGCTGCCAGTTTTGGTGTCTCATTACCGGCAATCTTGGCCGGCTCCATGACTGACGGAACGGCTCACGGAACCGGAACAAACACGGGTATTTCTCATTCCGATGGTACAGCTCATACGGATGGCACGGCTCATTCTGATGGCACAGCCCATACGGTAGGACACGCAGATTCGTCTACATGGGGAAAAACGGAAACAAATGGAGTAACCGTCACAGATTCCACTTCTCACTCTGAAGGTGTGACTAATTCAACAGGTACATCGCATTCAGAAGGACAAAGCACATCAGAATCCACCGGAACAAACTCAGGTACGAATTATGGAAATACTGTTGGCGGTTCGGTAAGCGCGGGTGTACCAGGTGTTGTATCCGCATCCGGTAGCTATGACCATAATTGGGGTGGCTCAAACGGAGTAAGTTCAGGAGAATCTAGTGGTACGTCCTCCTCAGATACCACCAGTCAATCCACGGCTATCTCGTCCTCAAATAGCACCGGTCATTCGGTTGCAGTTTCCCATTCCGAATCAAATAGTATAGGTGGGGGAAGCACCGATTCCACAGCCGATACCACCAGTCAATCGGACGCCACCAATCATTCCGACGCAACTAGCAAGTCGGATGGAACCAACTCAGGGAGCTCCATCTCTGATTCGTCCAGCCAGGGATTTTCCAATGGTCTGTCTGTTGGGATCGCACCGTCAATGTCGATCTCTGAAAGTTATCAGTGGCAATATGACCCGGCCATACTCTTGGTCGAGATTCTCCGTACCCAACAAAGACTTCTAAAAAATGCCAGTATAGAGGGGGCGTATTACTGCGATGTATACGCATTTGCAAAGACAGAAGAGGGGAAAAAAGCCATGATGGGGTTGATTCCGGAAGCATTTTACGGCACAGAAGATGTTGTCACCGGGGTTCAAACCCGTGACATGACCCCGGACGAAGAACAGTACATCATTCGTCACGCTCAGGTATTTTCACCAAGCACCCGTGTACAGACCATCCCTGAAGTAATGAGTGGTTACTTGGATTCCACCATGCTCACATTACTCCAGCTTGCTGCATATACTGCCCCCGGTGTTTACGAATTGGGGACAGCTACCACTGTGCAAGAAGCTACCCCGGATTTTGCTTTTTACCCGGAAATGAAAGGGGATGTAGAAATTGGTCGGTTGTGGGCGGGCGAACTAGGCGAGTACACAAATTCGCTCATGCGTCTCACTCCAGAGAGACATTTTCATACAGCGTTTTGTGGGGATACTGGTTTTGGAAAATCGGTTGCTGCAGAACGGTTGGCGTATGAAACTACCCTCAAGTGGCATTATCGCACGGTCGTACTTGATTTTGGGCAGGGGTGGCGTCGGGCTTTGAATTGGCCAGGACTGGAAGGTCGAGTTGACATCCGGCAAATATTCCCTGGAGCTCAACGTCCTCTACGCTGGAACATCCTGCAGGTCCCCAAACGCATGAACGCCGGCCAGTATCGGTCGATGATCGCAGAACTCTTTGTGAATGCCGGCCAAATGGGACCCCGGCAACTCGGATTTCTGCGGAGAGCAATTACAGAGAATTACCAGAACAACGGTGTTCTGTTAGTTGATCCAGGGGCAACTTCTCAGCACGAACGAGAATTGCTGTTCTGGAGCAAGATCCAAAACGAGCAAGAGGTCAGTGCAGTCATGGCCAGACGGAACGAATTGGGGATAGACCCCAGGGATAAAGACAGCTATCCCCCCGTATCCGTAGATATGCCCTTATCGGCCATGGCTGCATCAGACCAACAGGCGATATTCGTTTGCCGAAGTAAAAACTGCAACATCAGGCAAGTGATCACCAGTTTGCGGTCCATGCAGAATTCTATCGGAAAAAACGATCAAGCCAGTCGCACATCACTCGAAGGATTATTGCTTCGAGTGGAGATATTTGAAGACGCGGATATGTTCCGTCAGTATGGCCCTGGAGCAGATAGTTTACCCATTGAGGATTTGGGGCTGTTGGGGGACAAAGACGACCCCTGGGGATTGGTGGTGATCGAGGGTGGTTCCGAAATGAGTGATGAATTCTCAAAGATAGCCATTCTCTCACTCTTGGCAAGCATTTTGTACTTTGATGCGATTGCGCGTAGGCGTGAAAGCTTGGCCGGCGCAAAATTCCCCCCCATGCAGATATTCTTTGAAGAAGCCAATAAGATTTTAAGTGGAACGGGGGCAGGGGCTGCTACCTCAGACGGAACTGGATCAAAGGAAGGTGGGGTAGGGGAGATCTTTCAAACCATGTGGCGCGATGGTCGTAAGTACAAGATTTTCCTGCACTTGATGGCGCAAACTGTCAGCCAGTTACCTGAAGGCATCATGGCGAGTTGCAACAACATATTTTGCGTCCAGACAAAGAACGCGAAAGACCGGGATATGGTTCTGGCTCACATTGGCCGCAGTGAAAAAGGCATTGTGAACACGGAATACAAACGCTACCTAGCCAGAATTCCCCTCAAAACTGCTTTGTGCAAATTGGGGTACAGCGACGACGTTACTCAAATCGAACCAATGCTTGTCAATCCAACCCGTGTGCCTGGTGAAGAACCAAGTGATCGGGACATTATTTCAATTTTAGGAAGGAATTAGAAGGAGGAACCCGAAATCATGATACACAGCATAGTTATTTTATTGCACACCTGGCCAGGGCAAGTTATTCTCGACACACTAGGGGTTGCCTTTGCTTTTTCAGCGGCAATGGCGCTGCTCAAACATCGATGTGGCCAAAGACATATAAGCCTGGTGTTTTTGGGCGTTTCGTTTGCTTTGATGGGTATCTTTCTGTTTATTGGCGTGACCGTTTTGTTGGATGCCTCGGCTCATACTCAGGCAGGCCTGGTCACCGTTCTGAACTCATTGGTTTAGGAATATGAAAGCAAAAAATCAATGACAAAAAAGCAAGAAGAAGAAATCAACCTGATTATTCAGAATATGCAGATTCTTCTCAGTAACATGCTCCCAGTTTCCGAATCTGAAGCTGTTTTGCAAGCTTATAGCGAAGCCCGGTTCATTCTGGAAATCGAACTTTTGAGAATATTTCAGGCCAGTTTACCTTCAGTCACAAAAAGGGCTATGACCGACGCTTCTGTTATCCGTGAATCCCTGATCTATGCGGTGAACGATGAATTAACACATAGTCGGAATAACTTTACTCTGTCAGCGTTGCGTTTGGAAAATGCAGAGAAGATCAAAAATCGTTTATTGGATTTTTCTTTTCCTGTTTCTAAAGAAACAGATAATCAATCACTCAAAGGAGATTTATAAATGAAAAAGCGTTCCCCAATCGGTATTATTGTAGTTGCTGTTCTTCTCGGTTTGGCCGTGATAGTGGTATTACAAACCGTGATTAAACCCACCGCTGTTGTTGTTGCCAAAGTAGCCATTGCCCCGGGAACAACCATAACTGCAGATCTAGTCGAAGTTCGTACAATCCCGGCTGGTGGTTTACCTGCCGGCACTTATGCTTCAGTGGACAAGGTAATAGGTAAATCAGTTGCCGTAGCTCGCACAAAAGGGGATTACATCACCGATGCAATTTTGGGGAACACAGCTTCAGCCGGGGTTCCCTCAGAACTCGCTGCCGGCCATGTAGCCATTTCCATTGATGTCGATAAAGCCAGTGCGGTCGCTGGCATTTTGCGTGCCGGCCAGACCGTAACTTTGATCGGTATGATCTCCCCGGATGTGCTTAGCCAGGAAAATTCATTAGCAAGCACAACCGCACAAGCCATCACAACTAACGACGGATCGGTTTCTACGATCCAAAATTCAATGGTAAACGCCACTCCCACGGCTGAGCCAGTTTTAGGTCCCCTTGGTAAGATCACCATCACCGGCGTGAAAGTACTGCTAGTTCCACAGAATTTCCAATATCAAGAGATTTCCTCCACATCTTCAAACCAAGGTGAACTGCTGGCGAGCTCACAAACAACAAACGAAGACAAGAGCGTTATTGTCCTGGATGTACCAACTACCCCGGTTGAGATTGCACCTGGTGTAAAAGTAAATCCAGTTACCTTGATTGCCGCTCTCAACGATTACGGCAAAATCTATCTTGCGCTCGAATCCTCAACCGGCACATCTGTTACTGCTGACGATAATCTGACTCTTAATTTAGCCGAGTTCTACAACCAGATTAACGATTCGTCCTCAACCCAAACCAAATAAATTTTTCGGAGAAAAATACATGGAATCCACTGATCAACAAGTTATGACAGTGCTGGCGGGCGTAGACTCGGGCATTGTTTATCAGCAAATGGTCCCTGCTTTCGCAAATGACAACAGATTCGCAATTGGGACAACATGCAACAATTGGGGAGAATTTGAGCGGACTCTTGAACAACTTCGTCCTGAATTACTGGTGACCCAAGCCAGCATAGCTCCTAGCCCCGATCAACTCATAAAAGTACTTTCTCGCTTGAATATTTGGAGCGGGGTAGCCATTGTTTTGATTAATGCAGACGAAAAACCCACCCAAAATTTATTTGAGCGTGTTGCATCGGTACGAAAGGTGATCACCCTGCCGGTAAATTGGGGTGAAGTTACTGAGGTTGGCTATTCCGTTGTGATTACCGAACGGACGAAAAAAATATCCTCACAAACCATGATCCCCACTGCTAAAACACAGCAAGCTGTATCTACCTTGACCGGGATGAGCACTGTGGCGTTTGTTTCCGCTAGCGGGGGAGTAGGGCGTACTACCCTGGCAGAGAATATTGGATATGAATTAGGACGCACTGGCGCAAAGACCTTATTAATGTCGATGGATCTGCCAACTCCAACGCCGCTCCACATGCACCTTCGCACTACTCCAGACGCAGCCGAGTATTTTAGTAATCCAAAAGAAGGATTCAATCGTTGTATCCAGCGTTACGCCGACTTGCTTGAAGTGATTCTAGCCCCCGAAAATTCAATGTCCTATGCCAAATACGGCGCATACGATGATGATAATGGTTCGGTATTCGGATTAGTACACCAAACCTGGAATAAAAACTACGGTGCTATCCTGCTTGATTTACCCGCCGGCGAAGGGTCATGGATGATGCAGCCCCTGCTCGCTGCAAATAAAGTGGTCATCGTGGCACGACCAACCCTGGCCGATCTCCGGGGCGTCTTGCACATCATGGAGTTGATCACCTCTGTTATCAACCGGGATGTGCAGATTCCCAAGACCAACATCTTTCTGGTAGTGAGCCAATTTACAGAACGCTCTACCTTTTCTCCTGACCAGATCATAAAGGAATTATCCCAACAGGCCGGGTGGAATCCAATGTTGGCCGGGACGATTATGTACGATCCAACTATTCCATTGATTCAGGATAATCAAGAGCTCCCGATTGTCAAAAACGATGATTATGCAAAATCTATCCGCGCGATCATTAGCCGGGTATTTCAGATTTCAATTAATGATCAGAAACAAAAAGGTGGCATTTTGAGTGGAATGTTCAGGAGGTAAGTCAAGATGCCAAAAGTATTTCGAGATCCAGAACCACCTGCAGGCAGTGCATCAGGAGAACGGCCGTCCGCTTCCAGTTCCGCGCCGGCCGATAAGGCTCAAGAAACACCAAGAAGTGATGCTCCTTCATTTAATATCTTTGATGACCAGAGGTCGATGTCAAACACACTTGCTCCTGAAGTAATTAATGAGTTGAACAACGATGTCATTGATTCGATCAATCGGGAGTTTACCTCAGAGGTTTTGCAGAGACCCAATGACACCGATCGTAAAACTGTAAAAGACCGAATTGGCGTACTGGTTTCCTTGGCCATCCGCAAAAGAAGTTTGAACCCTTCAGGGAAACAGGTAGAGAGCCTGGTTTCTGATCTTTCAAGTCGGATTTTGGGTTTAGGCTTTCTAGATTCACTTCTTCCTCCGGCCCGAACCGACATTTCTGAAATTGGAGTTTATTCCAATGGCCTAGTACAAATCATGAAAAAGGGAGAAGTTCGCTGGACCAATGTAGATGTTCATCCTTCTCCAGATGAAATCAATCGAGTTTTGGACCGGATTTTAGGCAGTCAAAGCAAGTCTTTGAATGAAACCAATCCATCTGTCAACGCCAAACTACCCGTGACAAAAGACAATCCGGGCGGGGGACGTATCAAAGCCCTGCATCCCTGTATTGTTCCCCCCGGCAGAAACCCCGCAATCAATATCCGCTTGTACGAACAAAAACCCGTTTTACCGGAATGGTTACTGGAGCGAAAAACGCTCTCACCTGAAATGATGGAAACATTGAAAAATTTGGTTGAATCCGGGAAACGGATACTGATCACCGGGGGTACACGCACTGGTAAAACGACCATGCTCTCCGCAATTTGCAACTATCTTCCTGCCGGCTGGCGTGTCGTCAAGATCGAAGATCCGTCTGAAATTTGGATTGATCGAGCAACAGTGCAAACTGTTGAAGCCAGACCTCAAACCATCGGAACAGAAGTACAACCTTACACTTTGGCCGATGGCGTAGACGATGCTATGCGTATGTCCCCGGATTACCTGGTCATTGGCGAGGTCAGGGACGGAAATGCCGCACTCGCTTTGTTTCGTGCGCTAATGACGGGTCACAGTGGCGCCTGCACTCTGCACGCCGATAACCCAAAAGAAGCAGCAAGTCGTATTGCCAATTTGATGGGAGCGGATGCCGGCGTAAGAAAAGCGGACGCCAACCAAATGTTCGCAGATTCTATTGATGCAGTTGTACAAATTGGCATTCGCCATGAAAAACGGGTCGTGACCGATATTGCTTTAGTTCGCAAAGAACTAAAGGGCGGGGAAGTTTGGTTTGATCCAATTTGGCAGTATGACGAATCGTCCCTTGCAAATCAATTTAAGTGGAACAGATACGAACCAGATAAAGGAAAAAAGGAGGTTATAAAACAATGATTATAGTCATTGGGATTCTTGTAGCAGTATGTGTGTTTTTGATCTTTGGACCCTCCATTGGAGATTTTAAAAAGAGTAAATTATCTTCTGCTTTGGAAGAGATCAGTTCAGTTGAGGAAACAGAAAAACTTTCCAAGATGGACCCGAAATCTTTGGAATACAAATTGGCGGCTTCTGGTGTCAACTGGTCGCCAGCCACATTTCGTACTGTAAATATATTAGGGGCTATTGGTGGAACACTTTTGGTATGGGCTTTCATTCCGGGAATTCCTGCTATTGCTGCTGGCGCACTGGTTTACTACGTTCCGAATGCCTGGCTAGACGACAAGATCAAGAACCGTGGCCGAGAAATTGACAAATTATTGCCATTGGCTATGAGCCGAATCAGTGCAGGAATATCTGCCGGCCGTTCAGTAGCCGATACCTTAGATAACGTTGCGGAATCTTTAGATCTTGAAGGCAAAAACCCGCTATCTCCAGAACTACAGTTGACTGCTGCAGAACTGCGGACAAAGAATCGGGAAGAGGCTATGATGAATCTAGCCAAACGCTCTCCTTCGTCCTCTCTGGCAAATATGGCTTATTTATTGGAAGGATTTCTGGAAGAAGGGGGAACAAAATATTCTGAAGTATTTTCTCAAAGCATTGAACGAGTGGAAATGGTAATTAATGCCCGGAACCGCACACAGGCGAAAGCCGGCGATGCAATGGCCAGTGCAAAGATCATCCCAATCATGTTGGTTATCGTTATGGCTTACCTTGGCCAAAATCCTTCCACGAAAGCGTCCATGACCGCTCTCCCTGTCCAGATTGTCTTGGGGTTAGCTATCGTGGTAATGGCAGGGGGATACGTAATCATGCGGTCTTTAGTAATGGAAGCAGCGTAGGAGGAATAGACAATGGTAGGAGTAATTTATTTCATTGGTATTTTGGTAATGATCCTGATAATCATTGCCGCTATGGAATATTTGCCGGTGGATTTTAGTTTATTCAAGAAAACAAAGTCCCTATCCGGGGTTATGAATGAAATGGAAAACACAACCCCAGATACAGTAACCGGAATTCGGAAAACACTAAAACCTTTAGAGAAACCCGTAGAAAAATACACACGTCCTGGACTACTTAAAAAAATGAAATACGCCCTTTATTGGGGGCAAATGGGGGGGAAGTATGTCGATTGGACCCCGATCCAATTGATTACTTTACGATTATTCTTGGGAATTATTGGCGCTATTGCCGGCGCTGTCGTATTTGGATCAATTATTTACGTAGTTGTTTGTGCATTACTCGGTTGGACATTCCCTATGCTCAGCTTAAACAGCGCAGCCAGACACACTAACCGTAGATTTGAATCTGAACTCCCGGAATATATCCAGTTGATTAATGCAAAAATGGCCGGGGGAGTCTCATTTGACGAGGCAATCAAGAGAACAGCCAGAGCAGAAAGTTTGCCGGCATTGTGGATGAGAAAGAATATTCAAATGGCTCAGGGTCGCAGCCTGGTAGATCAAATTATGCAGGAAGCGATTACTTCTCAATCCACAGTTCTAATCTCAACTGGTACACAATTATCAAATTTAAAATACGGTACAAAACAACAAGAACTATTGGATCGCTTATCAACCCAAATATCCAATGCCTATGCGGCTGGGGCAGATATGCGGGCAGAAAAAATCGGTTCCGACCTGGTAATTCCGATGGTCTTAGCTTATTTCCTGCCGTTCCTGATCTGCATATTTGTCGTCATTGGATATCCGATTGTAGCGAGTGGAATATTATAAATGGTTCATTGGGGAGATCGATTCGGTTTTGCTTTCTTTATTTTAGCGACAGTCGTTGCGGCAATAACGGCAATATCAGAACCTAATCTGTTGGTCTGGCTGGCAGTACCTCAAAACGCGATTATTGCTGTTCTGTATGCAGTTAGAAACAATGAGACAAAATCGAATCGGTCTGGATTGTGGTTGGGATTGATTGCATCTATTTTACCTATGACACATTATCCAGAAAGTATTTCTACAACTCTTTTGGTAATCGGGTTGGCGGGGTATGCATTGATCCTTTGGTCTTTGTTAGTCCTTGGAAGATCATTTGGAATTGCGCCGGCAGACAGAGGGCTGGTGACCAGAGCTCCTTATAATCTGGTCCGCCATCCGATGTATTTAGGCGAATTGGTTTATCGTGGCGCAATCGTACTTGCATCATTAACTTTAATAAACGTTTTTCTGTTTTTGTTTATGATTGGAATTCAAATTACCCGTATTTGCATGGAAGAAAGGATCATTGATGGATACGATGATTACAGGGTGGTCACTCACTGGCGTTTACTCCCAGGAATTTGGTGATCGAGGAATAAAATGACTAAGTATTCAAAGAAAGGACCAACCAATACCGAATTATCAATGTTTTTACGGAAACGCATGGCAGACCTGAACATAAACCAGGTCAAATTAGCACAACTTACAGGGCTATCTACGTGCGGTATAAATTTGATATTAAATAAAGGAAGCGTTCCACAGGCTAAAACGATGTTGAAATTAGCTTCCGCATTAAAGGTACAAGTCGAGCATCTTTATCGTTTAGCAGGAATGATCCCCACAGAACCAGCGATGAAAACTCAAGGGAATGATCTTCAAGAATTGGAATATTTTTACTTAAAACTTCCCCCTGACCGGCGACAAATAGCCGTTGGATTGGTAAAAAGTTTGACAGAGGTCAATTCGCCAGAGTATCCCGTAGTAGGTGCGTTGCTGAAGCAAGAAGCATTGCCAACTCTATAAAAAATAACCCCCGGACTAAAAAACGGGGGTTGTTAGTAGAGCATTTGATCACAGCAGAAATTATTATAGAGAGCGTGCGTTTTGTAGGCTGAAAGCGTGTTTTACATCTCCGTATTTCAACTTGGCGTAAAGCATTTCTTCAAATGTTCTCTTTGACTAATCCGGTGACGTGGAATTCGAAACTGAATTGTTCCAACTGCTCAAAAATATTATTCTTGTTAATTTTATACAGCTAACCAATTATCAACGCAGGTTGAAATCCTATCACTCCAATCATTTTCATCAACTGAGTATTCGATCTCGTTAATAGCTGTTTGAAGGAAAGATTGTATATCTGAAGGCATTGGCGTACCAATATGAGTATACGAATTTTCTACAAGCTTCATAAATAAATCCAATTCTAACGGGATAATCTTTGGCTTGCCACCATAAGCAGTGATATTTTTGATTTGGTTTAGGCCGAAGAAATGCGCCCAAGTGGCTTTGTTAATTGAGGGCGCAATAAAAAGGCAATATGTGTCTTTACCTGATGTTCTCTGTAGTTGAGCGTAATGACGTGTGACGGGTTCTCCTTCAGATTCATATTGCCGTTGCCCACGCTGTAAAGTTACTTCAACGGATAAAGCAAACGAATCATAGTCACATTCGATATCTGGCATATTTCCTTGTGCGGTCGAAGTTGGTCTCCCAGAATCATCAATCTTGAAATTCCCCTTAATGGCGCCCCCATCCAACATGGTCATGGCTCTTAGTGTATTCCATTCGAGAAACAGTGGTGCATCATATACCTCATCCGATAGTATTTCATTGAAAGTATCAACGACTTCTTGATATAAGGCGTATGACTTCAATTCTTCGGTTTGCTTCTGAATAATTGCCGAACGTTTTTCTTGAACAGCAATATCCCTTAAGTCCTTCAATTCCTCAATTGATTTATCAGATAAGTCGCGCTTTGTGAATGAATAGTTCCGCATCAAAGTATTTTCGAGGTTATCTCTGTTATCCGTATAGAGGTGGGGTAATTCCGCGCTAAACATGTATTCCTTGAAACTTGCTAAATCATCAATATGGCTGGGCTCAGGGTCTACCGTTGATAGCACATAATCAATTTCTGCCATTTTATCTGGCGCAATAAGAATTGATTTACCATCAGACACAAACATTTCTGTATAACGTAAATATCGAAAGCACGCATCAGCATAGTCGCGCATATTGCGCTTTTCTTTGCTAATGAAAGATTTCTCGTCGCTTGTTTCAGATTCTCGCGTTGATAACTCCCCAGATACTATCTCAGCGGAATAAATTTTTGCAATTTCGCGATAGGCTACTTGGTCGACGAATCGCTTATACTGTCCAGTATGACGCTTTTTATCTGCGCGGAAGGATAAGATTTCGGATTTTATGTTATCAAATTTGCGATAGTCTGTAAGTTGTAGGGCAAAAAATCGGAATTCATCGGGAGTTAAATAGTCAAGTTCACGAATTAATCTAATGATTTCCAAGTAAGGATGCCCCCAAAAAGTCCCTTTGATTTTGTTTGCTTCTTTGTGGTATGGAGAAGGAAGCTGAAACTTCAAAAGCTGACGAAAAAACGCTTCATGAGGGCGCTTACCATGAACAAATGCGTTACCCGCCTCGGTTAATTGAATTGTTGGTGAAAGATCCACAAGTCCTAATCCTTGCGGCGACCGGGTAATACGGTCTCTTGCGCTAAAAGCGGTGTATTTTTTTGAGGTTTCTCCTTGGAAAGTAGAAGCCTTGGCCAAAACTTCAGCAAAAGCTTCTTGAACTTTTTCGTTTTTACTCCAGACTTGTCCCCCAAAATTGCTCACAAGCAGTTCAATCTCTGGGATCAACTTCTTAGGAGTTCTGGGTGAAGTAGTGAAAAAGAGAGTACGACTACTCTTTATTATGCCCAAGGTCAATACCTCTTATTAATAGTTCTTAATGACGAGATGCATCCTATCGTTGTTAAAACGGTTTTTGATATTTACGGCGTAGTTCTTATAATACTCATCAAACACATAATCCCGGTATAATTCTTCGGTCAGTGGCGTTTTACCAATGACCATCAAAGCACGGCACGGAAGGTTCTTAAAGTCAGCAACTAACCGCCGATGCTCAGTTTCATCAAAACCATTCATCATGTCAATATTTCCATAATCATTGAAAATACAATCATACGGAGGGTCAAGGAAAATGAAATCATCTTCACTGGCCATATCAAAAATCTGTTTGTAATCAAAGCTATACAATTCTGTACCTTGAAGTAAGTTACTGTGCTGTTGTGTTACCAATCGAGTATTTAAGTTTGGATAACGCCCGAATGGAACGTTATAACCCCCATTATTATTATAGCGTATCATACCTGAGTAAGCCGTCTTATTGATAAAGAAATAAAGAACGCCATCTAAATAAGTGTCATCCGGGTGATTGAACAATTCACGAATACGGTAATATAAATCTTCGTTTGCATTTGGTACGTGTTCATCAGGATTTTTCGCCTTTAACTTTTTATATGCAGCTTGATTTGTCTCATACTGTCTTTGAAGTTCATCCAGTTGTAAGCGCATCAGAGGATAATTATCCTTAAGCTGCCGGTAAAACGTCATAAGACGTTCGTTTACATCATTGATGATTGCATTATCAGGTTCAAGACAAAAATATACTGCGCCACCACCAAAGAATGGCTCAATATACCGGTCAAAGTCGTCTGGTATGTACTGTAAAAAGCGCGGAATTTCCCGCGATTTTCCCCCACGATATTTTAACACGGGATTCATCTAAGCACCTCTCTTTCTGGATTGCTAAGAATAAGGAATAAAATTAGAACAAAATAACCTATTATTGTTTACTAGTTCGGTCTCTGCCATTTTATGTGAGAAATAAAAATTACGCATTTTTGCGATCAAAGCTGTTTCTTTTACGCTCCTGCCTGTTGTTCTCCAGCGTTCTTCACTATATGGGGCTGTCAAACGGAAGCAGAAATGTCTATTTCAATCTCAAATGTGATGCCGCTTATTTCATCATTACCAATCAACTTACAGAGTTCAATATTGGGATTCTATGTCGAACGGAATTTACCGACATTTTTACCCCAGATAGTGATGTTTGTGGCTGAACTCATATAAGTTTACTGCCATTTCCTCCATTTTGCATTATTCTTTGAAATCCAATTAAGAAATTGGACCTTGAAACTATATTTATCCTCGGTTATCCTTAATCTATCAAAGAATCGTTTTGTAACAATTTCAGTTATTCCGTTTATCAATCCAAATGAAGTTTCGTGCACAGCACAGGTTTGATATGGTTCAGTATAATAGAGATTGTGTTCCCAAAAATCAAATTGATTTAGATCATATCAAAAATTCCACTCATATTGGAATATTCCAACAATAGAAATAATCCGATATGGACGTGAAATATGGGTATCAAACGGTTTTGATTTTAATCAATACATAAAACAACCGTTCTATTAATGATACAATTCCACTATGCTAAAAGGAAAATGTAAGGACGGAATTATCGAAGTACACTATCGACCAGGTAATGAAATTATCTATCCCTCCAGAAGCGCACCATACACATATTCAGTAGTATTTTCAACCGGGAAAGGATTTGGAGCTACGGCCAATTCGGGGCGTGAATTGATACGGGAAGCAGGGCGCCTACTCAAGAATTTAGTGTGGACCAGAGAAAAAAGCTAACTGCATTTTTAGAACTTGTAAGTGTTATAAAATTTACCTCTTAAACCATGGGCCGGATTTCCTTTCGTTACTTAAATTTCTTCCTATCATACCGGATTATTCAAACAAATAACCGCGATATTTGGCACGGTCTACTCTGTACCAATAATCTATTCTGCTAATTTCTTCTGGACGTATCCCTTGTTTTCCTTCTATTTTATTTGGACAGGAACAGAATCGATTTTCTGGCTGGTTTTAAATTCTATTAACATTTGGTTACATAATTTGGTTATGTTAAAACATTCAAAGTCGGTATGCTCGTCTATAAACGTGGTATGGCTTTCTGTAAAGCCGATATCGTAAAATATTTGGAGTCGCTTAATTAATTTTTCCTTTTCCGATTGTGGAAAATCGCAAGCTTCAACTAGGATATCGGCTATCCTGGAATAATCAGTTGCATCCATTCCTTGGGTTTGGTCAGAATCAATAAAGTTTAATATTTTCCTGTTGTATTCATCTCTGATAATTAATTTACGAACAGATATGTCTTTCTCGAGAATTTTATTTTCTACTTGCTTGTCTAATACATATCCCCATTCTGCTTGTTCAGAATAAATTTCAGAACATTTCAGAAAGCACTCATTAAGAATTACAAAATCCTCGTCTGGAATTTCAATTTCGAAATGTGTAATATTATTGCGAATTTCATTTAACCTCGATAAATTTTCAACAAATTTTGGATCAAAAATCTCTTCATTATAAAAGTATGTCAATCTACTATAAGCATCAACAAATGTAACCGTATTGGGAAGTTTTGCACCCCTTGTTTCGGTAATATATTGAAAAAGCGTCTTATTAGCTTTCTTTGAATTAATATACTTTTCTAGCACTTTGGAATAATTGTTACCTTCGAAGGAAAATAACATAAATTCATTTTGATTAAGTAGCATTTTCTTAAAAAAAAGCTCCAAAGCACTATGTAAATTTAATACATAGGAGCGGTAATTAATATAGGATCCTTCGCCGTCAAGTATTTTCAGAAGCGCATCCAATGCGCTTCCATAGGCGGTTATTGCATTCTCAACTAAACTTATTTTATACATTAGTATTTCTTTCTGGTTCTATAGACTGTGTTAACTTTTTGACAAGCAAGTCAACCCCGGTAGAGGGATTAGGGAAATCTTCCCAGAGTTCCTTGTGCAGAGATCGAAGGAATTCGGCGTTATCAATTGCCTGCTCGGTTTGCTCTTGTACAATGCGGTACACTGCCATGGACTTTGAATAATTCGGAATATGATGGGAAAGGCTATTTATGACTTCGGTCGCGTTTGTGAATACTCTGTCAGTACGTTCAAAATGTAACAACAGCCAATATTCAAATGCAGGATTGGATAAAGCCAGTTGGAAATTATGTTTCCTGGCAAATACAAGTGCCTGATCGAGTGAATGTTGAGTACCAACCTGTTCAATATCAAATACACACCAGGCTTCATCATTCGTTGGATCCCAATCCAGTTTTTTCCTTTCAGCTTCCATGTTTTGGACCAGGTAAATGGGAGTGACTAGATTTTCTCCTCCTGGGATAATCAGAACACGGATGTTTTTGTGTCGCAATGTGCTCCGAAGCGCATTGAAATAATTGGGCTCGGTTTGTTTCCCCTCACAAGCAACCAGAATGGTTTTTTGGGGGGAAAGCGAGTTCCCTCGCCGTTGATAGTTATCGCGGTTTTTACCGCGCTCAAATAATGGCTTTCGACCAGACGGCTTCTTCTTACGACTCATAGGAACCATCTCCTTTAAAGAGTGAAAAGACATCGCCAAGGAAGGGGATGGCACCATAACGACCTTGCAAATAGCCTTTGGCCAACGATTCGCCTTTTCGTGGACTGTAATCCAGGAGCGAATACAAGTGGGTTGCACCGTTCTGATCTTTCTCTGTAAACCAGATTTGATCTCGCCGAAAGAGGGAATTATCAAGTAGCGTCGTGTCGTGGGTATTGAAGATCAACTGAGCGTTATTTTTATTGACTGCCGGGTTGTGAAACATTTCTACAATAGCTCGCACCAGGAGCGGGTGCATACTGGCATCCATCTCGTCAACGATTAAGATATCTCCTTTCTCGAGAGCTGTTAAAACCAATTGGCTTAGGTAGAGAATATGCCGGGTACCATTTGATTCGGAGGATAATGGAAACGCCACTACCGTTTTATCCTGGGCTTGATGTAACACCTCAATTCTTTCGCCAACCATTTGCGGTTTATTGTCTGGCAGAGCCGGGTCTTTCATTCGGTAATCCCAAATGCCTAGATCTGCATAACGTAAAAGATCACGAATACCCTGGTGATGGCTTTCGTCCAGAGTATTGATAAAAAGGTTTGTAGTCAGGAGTGGGTCGAGCTCGAGCAAAACACCCGAGAACCATTGGTAGACAGCAGAAAGCATCGGATGTTTGAAGGTGGCAGCTACGGAAAGGAAAAGTGCATTTTCACGGGTCAGCGTGCTGATTTTTTCGTTTTGGCCTTTGAGTGATGGTCCAAAGTAATACTCTTCCTTATGGGTGTCTTTGTTCCAGGCGCGCTGGAAATAAGGCACCGTTCGGCCTTTGGGTGAGGCATACAAATATTCAGTCCAAACCCGTTTGCGATCTACCGATAGACCATATTGATAACGGATACCATCCTGGATAAATGTGATTTCAAAAGTAGAGGGCATATTGGCACTGGTTGGATCCAGGAGGAACGGCTGGGTGTCGATAGGATCATCCGGTTTTCGATTGGCTGATTCGCGGACAAAATCTCGTAAGAATTTAAACGCTTCCAATATCTTGGTTTTACCTGAGGCGTTGGGACCATAAATCACGACACTTCGAAGCAATTTCATCTTTGTCGAAACGGGGGTTATGATGATATTGTCAGAAAGGGTTTGATCCGAACTCGCATTCAGACTTAACACCTGCTCGTCTTTGAAACAGCGGTAATTTTTAATTCGAAATTCGATTAACATCGCGTACACCTCCTAGACTATTGTACAATATTACAATAAATCTGCAAAATAGTCAAATAGATAAGAGGTAAGTATCGATTAAATGTTTCTTGTCGAAAAAATATATTAGTGACTGACGTACAAAAAAATATTCGTAAATCTATCACCTGTGGATAGCGACACCATAATTTTTTAGAATTGCTTACTCGTCTGATTCGTAGTCAGAAAATTGCCCTAAATCTAAGCATTAAATCCATATACGCCTCCCTGATAATAAAATAAATTGTATATCAAATACATCAATTGTCGAAGCTACAACTATTTTTTCTTCGCCGGCTTGTATAACTCTTCCGGGATCTCCAGCAACCATGTGTAGTTTGGGCTTCTGGCCGGAATTTTATACTCGGCCAGGTCAATTCTTCCGGCTCGAAACTCCCGGATAAACAGGGCAATGGCTAGGCCGGCTATCCGGCTGGCCGGGATCTCCAATTCCTTTGCAAAGGCCATTATCTCTGTTCGCAAAGCAGGGGGGAGGTCGAACGTTACCCGGTTTTCTTTCCGGGCTTTGATCTTTTCCCTCTCAGCCTTTTTGTGTTTACGTTCATCCGGTGGAAGACGTTTTTCTTCATCGGACTTTTTCAGCATATCAAAGAGACCAGAAACTTGTGGGTCGATATTAGTCATAAGAGTCGCTTTCTATTGAGATTCTGCGTTTCGCAGAAATGAATCACAGGCAGTATCCGGTTTCCAAGTGCCTGCTTTCGCAAAACCGGCCTTGACCAGTTCATAATCGACGAATTTACCATCGGCAATAACGTAACGAAGAAGCCGGCCATATTTATCGGTTTCTGAAATGTCCTTATATAAATATACCGTTTTTCCACTGGTGAGCTTAGAGTTCAAGGCGGTGGCATCGTCTGCACCAGGTTGACCAACTTCGGGAGCGTTCATGCCGATGTAACGAACCTTATAGGATTTACCGTCGATCTTTACCCAAATAGTATCACCATCAATGATCTTTGTTACACGAGCTACTTGAACCTCACTCTGAGGAATGCACGAGAAATCCAGTACTGGGGTGGGGGAAGATGTAGAAGTCGAGAGATCATCCGCCGTGGTAGGGATGTACTGATCAGGCTGAAACTGATCAATACATCCACTCACAGCAACCAATAAGACTACCAATAAAAAGGTACACACAAGGGTGAAACGGGTCGGAGGAACCCGATGTAAGCGAATCATAAACGATCCTTTCTTGCTACTGTGATATTCTTATTATGGAGTAGGGGCCGTGGTAGGAGTGTACTGTCCAGTTGCATCTGAGCAGTACACTCACCACTGTTACCAATAAAGACCTACCAATAAACTACCAATAAGAGGAACACAGGGAGTGGGCCGGGGAATGGCCCTGGATAAAAGCTAATTTATTGGTTCGGGGATGGGAATTCTTTCCCTAAACAATTCAATTGTTTCATTCAAATACTGTTTACTGGTTACCGCATCCTGGGGAACAGTGATTATCGTCCAGATCACAACTGTAGCCATAGGAACCAGGGACATTGCCCCAAGATTTTGATAATCCAATAAATTTTCAAAGACCGATTTTATGGTTTCGGGTTTGGTCTTGTCCAACCATTCAATCACTTGTTTGGTTACATCTTCTGGCATTAGTCCGTCCTTTCTACTTCGCAAATAACTTATAACGGGCATAATCGCTCAACGATCTATATCCCAATAATTCAGCCTCCACCATCAATTGTGTTTTTTCAGGCACGGTCAAACGGATGTTGAGACTAACAGATTTACCGTCACCTTCAACTGAAAGAGCATTAGCCAGAATTTCTTTTTCTGCCGGCGTAAATACCACTCCTTCAGAAAACACTCTTTCGAGCAGCACACCGTATCTTGCTTGAGTTTCCGGGGCTTTGTTTTCAAATGCTTTTTTTGTTTCTAATGCTTGACGGACGGCCTCGGGCGAACATTTTTTGATGATGATCTGAATTGCCTCTAACAATTTGTTGTCCATATCTAACTCCGCTATCTTAAGTATCCAAAGCAACTTTCCATTAATCTGCTAGTTTTGAGAAAACCGTGGACTGAAAAAATTTATCAATTCGCCGGTACTTTCATCAAGGTTATTAATAATCCCGGCAATATCATGAGCGAAATTGCAATCACCTGGTGCTGTATCTAACATTTCCTGAAGCCGAAGGGGATTGCAATTGCTGTGGACCGTTGAGAGACAAATCACAACGGTGAGTGGGTCGATCTTCATTTCTGACCCCGCCTTTTTCCCGATTTTCAAAATCAACTGTTTGTCTTCTTCTGTTACAGAATTAGCCATTGAATATCCTTTCTCCTGACAAAACAACCCTGCCAAGTGGGAATCTATTTCCTATTCGGTTATTAATGAACTGTATTACGTTTGATGTCTTACGAATATTGTATCACAACATAAACAAAAAACAAGGGGGCAATTCCCCCAAATAATCAATATAAAAAAGGGCATAACCCTTGCATTATTGTATTCAATCGGATACAATAATGCAATAAAGAAATTATCTGTTTCTGTAGAAACGAAAGGAGAAACCAATACAAAATGAGCACGATAAAATTTGCAATCAACAATGTTCTTCCCAATCCGTTCCAGACCCGTCAAAAAGACGACCCGGACCACATCCGTGATTTGGCAATCAGTATTGCGAAACACGGAATTCTGCAACCCCCAACGGGTCGCCTGTCCACGACCCAACCGGGAAAGATTGAAATTGCTTTCGGTCACAGCCGGCTCGCTGCTCTCAAGTTGCTCAATACAGCCGATATCGAATGCTTAGAAGGGCTCAACATCGAGATCAGAACACCCGAAGAACTCCAAAAATTCACAAACCGCTTTAAAGAGATGGAAATCGAAATTAAGGAACTTTCGGATCTGGAAATGTTCGAGATGGCCGTCACAGAAAACAACAACCGAAAAGACCTCAATGCTATTGAAGAAGCCAGTGCTATGGTTGTTTATCGAGACCGTTTCGGGAAAAACTCTGATGAGATCGGCCAATTATTCAATTTGTCCGGGGCAGCGGTACGAAATAAAATGCGTTTACTTGACCTTCCTGAGAAATACATTTCAATGGTTGAGTCCGGGGTGATCACCGAGGGGATAGCCAGAGAAATTCTTTCCGTTGCAGAACTCCCGGAAAGTGCGCTGTCTAAATTTGTTGAATATGATTACAGAACCCAAAAAAATGTCACTCTGCTAGAGTATATTGACAAAGAAGCTGCTGCCGGCACAATCAAACTTGATTCAGTCCGGGAAGTAATTAATCATTTAATTCTTCGCAACAGTGCGGAGCTCGATAAAAAACCATGGAAACACGCCGAACAATTACACGATATTGAAGCAAAACCTTTACCGATCTGCAAAGGTTGCCCGAAATATCTACTTCGAGACAAAAAAGAAATTTGTATGGATCCCGATTGCTTCAAAGCAAAAACAATTGCCTGGCAAACAAATTACCTGTTACAAGCCTCTTTACTGAGCGGCATCCTTGTTCTTGAGCACACCGATGGGGAATTTAAGAAACACACCAGCTTTGGTTGGTCTTCAACTGCGGCTTTGAATCAGATTCGTGCAAAAGGTGGCTGTGAGAATTTGCGCCTGGTATACGAGGAACCTCAAAAATACAGGGGCGACGATACCATAAAAGTGACCAATATGATCGAGCAGGGATTTCCCAATGCTATGATCGTCTGTGTCAAAAAAGAAGGATTTTGCACTTGCATCAAAGCGATTAATGCCGGTATACAATCCGCGACTGAAAATAAGGAGCAACTTTCTGAAGAGCAATTAAAAGACCTTCGCAAACAACTATCCGAACAAAAGAAAAACAAAAAAGAATTAATTGAAGGTCTGGTCAAGCAAGGTGCACTCGCTTTGCAGAAAGGTTTGAAAGAGAAAGTCCTACCCACGTTCAAGAAAATATTTATCAGCATACCCTACAATTTATCGAATAATGCTAATTACCATAAGGCAACAACAATTGAAGAGCTCACCTCAATTACCTGCTCTGCCATCATACAAACGCAAGTTTACAACGATGATCCCCAATCGGTATTAAGTAATATCAATAGATTCCTCAAAGATTGTGGTCTTGATCCTCTTGATATTGATCTCAATACCTCCAATTCTGTGGGTGTCGGTGAAAGCCAACAACCGGTTGCCGAAGAGGGGACCTCAGAGGAAGCAGGGGAGTAATGAAAGAATCCTTTATAGAGCGTAACTTTTCTTCATCTAGCATGAATACAATTGATCTGGTGAATGGAATATTAAATGAGTATGGTCAGCAGGGGTACAAGTTATCCCTGCGCCAACTCTATTATCAAATGGTATCTCGTGATTACATTCCGAATACCCAACGATCTTACAAAAATCTCGGCAGCCTGGTGTCAAACGCCAGGCAGGCCGGCCTTGTCGATTGGGAAATGATCGAAGACCGCAATCGGGAAACCAACAGCCTTTCGCATTGGCTTAACCCTGCCCAAATAGTGCAGTCAGCAGCAGAGCAATTTCGTATAGACAAATGGAAAGACCAGCCTTATCATATTGAAGTAATGGTAGAAAAAGATGCTTTATCGGGTGTTTTGCTTCCGGTTTGCCAACGGTTGGACGTAGGAATCACGGCCAACAAAGGTTATTCTTCGAGCTCGACTATGTATGAGATTGGTAAACGCTTACAAAACTACTTCAAACAAGGGAAAACCATTACAGTTATTTACCTGGGCGATCACGATCCCTCTGGTATTGATATGAGCCGTGATGTTCAAGAGCGCTTACAGTTATATTCCCAAGTGGATTCTATTGAGTTTGTCCGGGTAGCTCTGAATTTTGATCAGGTCAAAGAACTAAAACCGCCAGAGAATCCGGCCAAAGAAAGCGATGCCCGGTATGGGGCATACGTCCGGAAGTATGGGAGATCTTCGTGGGAACTAGATGCCGTGGAGCCGGTCCGTTTGGCCACACTTGTCAGGGATGCAGTTGTCAAACGGCGAGATAACAAATTGTGGGAAAAGGCAATCCATCGTCAAGAAGATATGCGCGAAGAACTAAAGGCGTTTGTCGAACAATATAACAACAACCAGTCCGGGGAGGATGAATAGGGGTGTAACATGAAGACCAAATTACCCAAAGGAAAGACTTGTTTTGACTGTGTTCACATAGGTAAATGTTTCGCAGAGCATAAGAGTGTTCCTGAAAATGCGATGTGCGCCTCTGATCCTTCTCAGTTTACCAATAACCCCGGCCTGGTTCCGGGGGTAGGGCAGGGTCATTGGACTGATAAAGAAGACGGTGAAATATGGAAATAAAAAGGTAGACAATGACAAATAACCATTATTTAGAAGCTGAAAAACAAAAACTTCCCGATCACGCAAAGAACATTGTGTCGGAATTGAAGAAACTTGGATATGATTCTGCCACCTATTTTATAGGTCCTGACAATCTTCCCGTCATAACGCTTGGCAGCACACTCGAAGAAAACAATGCGGTCAAGATCTGTTTTTATCGGAGTTATGGCTGGCAAAAACCTGGAACCTTTCGGATCAAGGTGAACACTACCACTACAACCCGGTCACATGGTTTCCCTCTGCGAATCGACGGAACATACAATTATCAATTGATTGCTCAGAGGGTTAAACAGCTTATTGATATTAGCCGAGAAGCACAAGTAAAAAGCGCTTAAGGAAAACCACAACCCTTTATACCAAAAGCCAGCTACGGGGAGCTCACCCCGTTGAAAAAGAAGAGCAAACCGACTACAAATTGAAAAACAAAACATACAAAGGAGAGAGCACAATGAAAAAACAAAATATAAATTTGGATAATCTAGTATTTGAATTATTCTCTGGAACCTCAGATCTTGATGCTCAGGAGGTTGAATACTATGTAGATGAATATCAGATACTGATCAGAAAATATGATGACGAGAAGATTGACGATGACGAAAAGGGGTCGGACATAATTGGGGGAGTTGATTTTTATTATTTCAATTCAAGCCTTGCTGAAGGTAACGAGATCGACCCTGGTGAAGTCTTTGATCTAAGCCAAGAAACGTATAATTTTTACGAAGCCATAACACAAACTGAAAACCAAGAAACAATATTGTCCAAAGCTACACTCAAGGCTCTTGGGAAAGATACAATTAATTTACTCACCCTGGATACTTTATATATTGATCGAATTGGTCTCTTGCCTGAATATCGAGGGAACAAATTAGGTTTGTTGATACTAAAAACAGTTATTGAAAAATATTCAAAAGGGGCAAGTTTGATTGGACTAGATCTTGGTCCATACGATTTCAGTAAAGAAGATATTCAACCAGAATTTATCATCTGGAGAACAGGCGAGATAAATCCTGCCGGTCAAAAGAAACTGGAGAATTACTACTCTAAATTGGGATTCAAAAGAATTAAAGGTACAACGCAAATGATTTTGAGTGGTGAACGTAAAATACAAGAAATTATGAAATAACAATGGACACCAGTCAAAAGAACGCGCTTAAGATTAATATTTATCTTTGCCATTCAATAACCGAAGAAAGGATAAAATGTATATCAATCTAAAAGAATTATTTCACCGCTTGCACCTGGTTATCTCTTTATTTGTCAATCTTCGACACCATTACCGGGTTGAGGTCGAGGATTATTATCCCGAGACGTGGGATTCTACGGTTCTCAATTATCACTTTTTCAATGACTTTGCCGGCGCTCAGAAGTTCATCCAGGGCTACAAAAAACAGTATTACATCATCCGGCTATTCGAGCAGGAGGAAGCCGGTTTTACTTTGTGCAATATCGACACCGGCCAATTGGCCACCAAGCAAGATGAGGAAGGGATCGATTACCGGGTCGATAAATTTGGTTATTCCATGCCCGTGGAATTATCTGCCGGCTGGTACAGGCGCGGACTGCGTACACACCATCCAACCTTTGCCGCGATCCAAAACGACCTGTTGTATTTGCACAACGAGACTTTGCGGCGGTACATTGATGGCAAGTGTGCTGTTTCTCTGGAAACAGTGATCAGCGGACTTTTCCATGAACGCCACCCGGATACGCCCAAGTACTTTGAAATAAATTTCAAGAATATGATTATCCACCAAATGGAGCGAGAAGCCAGAAAGCAGGGTAAAAATGTCGCAATCAGATAAACTGCCGGCAGGAGAAGACCAGAAACTTACTGGATTGGTCAACCTGGAGATCATCCAGTACAAGGCTAACTTGAAGAGGCAGGGGGGTGTGTTTGATCCGAATACTGCAGAGATCTTGTCAACTGTTCTCAGGGAACTTGGTGAAATCACGTTCAACAGGGGAGTGGATTATGCGTTGGCCAATTTATTCACCACTGCACAGGCTGCAGAGAGGTTAGGTGTATCCAAACACCTGGTGATTCGATTGGCGCATAAAATGGGATTGGGCAAGAAGGTATCTGAAGCAGTCTTTATATTTACCAATCGAGACATTGAGGTTATGGAAAATCGAAATCGAGTGGCCGGCAGACCGCAAGAGAACTTCATTGCAGGTAATAAATAAAATTCGTATAGCCAATATATCCATATGTTCTATCCTGAAATTATCTTGTTAAAAAAGAGTGACCTCAATTATTATTGGTAATCAAGCCTTCGCGCACCAGGCTGAAATAATATTGGAAAAATTAAAACAAGGTTTCTTTACAAAATTATTCATCTTCGCAATAGATCAAACGAAATATATAAAAGACCTTTGTTAATTCCAAAGGTCTTTTAATTTTTGATTTTAGTTATTGAAGAAGTTGAGAAGATAATTATTTTGGATCAATTTCGTAATCTTTCTCAACCACACTGCCGGCTCGACCCACCACTGCAGATTCCCACCAATAAATACCGTGGACTCTACCAAATAACCCTTCCCCTTCCCGATAATCCTTAAAATGCCCTCTCCGTATGTGCAGGGAAGGGGAACCCCCGCCAATCCACTGTCCACCACCGCGTGTATGAGTAGACATTGGGCGAATCTTGAGCACGTGGTAACTGATAGCCGGTTGGACATGGCGGTTTCGATGTTTAAGGGTCGCCGGTGGATCGACGGCTTCCAGAGTGACATTTTTACAGCTGAGCAGACTGAGAGCAAAAAGAGCCACGGAAAATATTTCCAGTTCAGCAATTCTGCTTAGATCATAATAATTATTTTGTCGAAGTGCAGCCTCATACTGCGGTGCAAATGAGATTAATATGCCATTTTGGTCTCCGATGATCGTGCCGTCCTCGTGAAGCGAGAGTAAAAACGAGAAGGGTGATTTACCGTTCTCCAGATGAATAAACGTTGTTGATCCATCCGAGAGCGGCATCTGCACTGTGCCGCCGCGGGTAAAAGCCTGGGCATAGACCGCCCAGGTGGCTCCGCTTTCACGGACTTTTTTGGGAAGCTGCAAAGTTGTTTCTTCTCCAATTTTTTCACGGATCAACAGGTAGCCGGCTGTAGCTTTATCGTTCTGATCACTGAGATCAAACTCGATCCAGGTGGTCGGGAAAGGAGGGATGACTATAGGGAGATGCTCGATCAGGGAAGCAAAATCCTTTTTATCTTCTGCCATGTAAGCATAAACATTATTGGCGCGGATACGGGCTGCGGTGTTCAGCGAAGCCCGCACGTTGGGATCCAGATCGGGCTCAGGAATGTGCGAAAGTTCTTCAAAGAGAGTTTTCATCGTTTTTGACCTTCGCGCGTTTGCCGGATTTTCCGGGCCGCAAAAGATCGATCTCTTCGGGCGTAAAAAGCCAAGGGTTTTTACCAGGAACTTGGAATCCAACCCCAAAACGCTCATGTCGATTTTTAGCGATAGCCTGCATGCGGCGCAGTGATACGCCGATTTCTAAAGCTACCTGGTCACTCGTCATCAGGCTGAGGAGCGCATAAGAGTGCCCGGTCTCAAAAGATATCTTACTGATCTTCTCCAGTACATAACGGAGTCTGTGCTCTGTGAGAGTGGCGCCGCCGCCATTTGGCATGACGGTATCAATCAATTTTTGGACCTCCGAGTCGATAAGTTGTTGAGCCTGATCTTTATCCATAATGTGCCTTTCTCCCGGTGTATGTCCCGGCCGGGAGGGACAAGTTGAAACTAATCCAGCCAGTCGTCCCCTTGCCAATCACTGTAATATCCATAGTCACCAAAACGGATTGGATCTTCGCAATTCTCGATTCCGTTTAAACATCCAACCCATTGACGAGTACAGATTATATTTGTGCTTCCATCGTCAAATTTTCCTTCAATGGTGATGGGTTGTTGCGTATAAGTTGCCCCCTCATCAGCCAAAGCCCGTAATGACATCATGTCGTTTGTTTCTACAGTTTCATTTCCAGCACCAGTGTTGTAATTAATTGTGTATTTCATTTCATTCCTTTTCTCCCGGTGTATGTCCCCGCCGGGAGAAAAATTATCTATTGAAAGGATTTCATGAGCCCGATCAAGACCTCGGCTTGAACCAATTTATTATCAAGGTCATCAGCGTTTTGGTTAACGCGTGCAATTTTGATGGCCGTATCAAGGGGTACGATCTCGGTGTTATAAAGAGTTTGTGCTGATTCGTAGCCCATTGCCTTTTGAGTATAATCGCGCTCATGCCCAGCCAGGGTAACAGCCGCCGGATTGGCGGCATCCAAGTGCATCCGCATCCCGTGTAACTGGCGTCCAACGTTCTGCAGGTAGCTATAAAATTCGTTTCTGGCTTTTTGCCATGCAATCTGGCGAGTATCTAGCTGTTTCTCTTTAGCTATTTTATCAAAATCGGTTGTGTTCATTCTTATCTCCTTTTAGTTTCGAAATTCTGCCTCATCGGTCACAGACTTTTACCGCGAGACCCCTCGGTCAACCTAGCCTGGAGGGAATATTAGTTAGTCGGATTCAATCCCAAAGGCAATTTCTGCAGCTCGACCCATTTGATCTGGGTATAGAGTTCTATCTTTTCCGGTGCCACCCTCAGCAATAAGTTTCCAACCATATTCAGAGTCAGTTAAACTGTCGTGGTCTTCCTGAGTGGCGTCGTTACCTTCCCAGCTTGATGTATTATCGCCAGCATCCAAGGCGTTAAGGTCGGGCACAAGTCCAGTATCTGCATTGGTAGATAAGTATTCGTAACCGACGTGCCCAAAAATAAGTTTATCGTTATTCCAAACCCAAAGGCTCAAACCGCCACCATTGTCCTCGATCACTTGATAACTCAATTCATTCGCCAGGGCGATGATCTCAGTCAGAGCTAACCGCCAGTCTGAGATAGTTTCTTCGGAGATATAATCGGTAACAAAATCCATCTGGCCAGTAATAGGATTCAAATATTTTTTAGTTTCGCGTCCCTGAAGACCTTGCTTGCAAAGTTCAATCATCTCTTCAACATCACAACCCTTATAGTCTTCAATTTTGGTTCCGGGGCCCAATCCCTCGTACAAAAACTTTTGCGCTACTTCACTTAATTTATTTGCTTTCATTTTGTCCCTCCGTTTTTTGTTAGACTTTGTGTTTCTTGTTTATGTATATTATACGCTATAACGTATAATATACAATAGGTTTGGACAATTAGTTTGAGATTCTAATGTATTGTTCTATTTATGTTCTAAAATAAGTAAATTTATAACGTCTTCGTCACTGTCATGCCTTAATTCATGAATTTTTCTTTAATTGGGGTTTTAATACTAGCTATTTGTGAAGTCATTGCAATATTAGGCATTATTACTAGATTTCCTTTTTATGTATGGCACATGCAGCACGCCGGCCGCTTTCCGTTTCACTTCTTCTCCACGCCGATCATAACGGCCAGTAGTAGTTACACTGGCATGGCCAGCCAGTTTGGACACCGTCACAATATCCACCCCGGCATCGAGCATATCGGAAACAAAAGTTCTCCGTAGATCGTGAGGGGAGAAAGAGGCTACTCCGGATTCAATACCTCGTTTACGCAGAATTTTATAGATCGCCTGTGAGCTCATCCCTTTTATATTGAATACGATATTTCCCCCTTTGTTGATCGCATAGAAGAGGGGACCAGGTTCTGAACCACGGACAGACAACCAATCTTCCATGGCTTCCTTGGCGCCGTTATCGAGGTACACCGTGCGCTGTTTGTTGCCTTTGCCGGTGATTACCAATCTTCCAGATTTAGTGTTGTAATCATGCAATTTCGCCTTAACTACTTCGTGCCGGCGAGGACCGCAGGTATACAGAAAAGCGATGATCGCAGCGTCCCGGATGCCGCAGATCTTGCGGTCGTTAGCGCAGGATTCCATCAACACCTTGAGCTCCCCGTGTGACAAGTCACGACCGGCTGGCAGAGATGAACCTCTCACATCTTCCACGGCCACGGCTCGCTGATATTGGTCGGAATCCATGTATTCCAGTTGCCAGGTGATCTTCAGCACTCCGCGCAGGGCTGAAAGCAAGTGGTTGATCGTGGCCGGCTTATAGACCAGATTTCCATCATCATCCTTAAGTTCAGCCAGGTAATTACGTAACCAGGCAGTGTGCTGAAAGCGCACTGCAGACCAGTTGAATTGATAGCAATCATTGATGCGAAAATTGGAGTAAATTCCGGCCACCAGGTTGAGGGCTTGTGCCATGCCGCGCCGGCCAGAGGGTCTTAGACGGTCCAGATAGAGTTTGGCCGGATTGAGCGAATCCGGTAAAATTTTCGGCTCGATGATCTGGATGTCAGTATGTGGTATTGAGAGCAAGTCCATAATGGCCCCGGAAAGGAAAACTGAAAGAAAAAGCGAATTGCTTCCGATTTAATAGATAGGTTTTGACAACTAACATTGTCATAACCTATTTTAGCACGAAAAAATCACCAAAACGATGAAATTGGCAATAAAATTAGAGCGGAAGTTGCCGACAAAAACAGTCGATTTTTAGGGGGTACAAATCCCCTAATGCAAAAATAAATCGTTCTACGGCCTTCCTGTGGGTTTGTTTTGGGGGTCTGATCAAGGGGTCTTACAGTATATAGAGTAATGAAATTGAATAATGTTGTTTGTTTCACTGAAAGCAATTACACATCGTCACAAGCTGCCACTTGCCGTTCAATAAGTATTTTTAAGTTTCAAGCTAGACATCGAACCTGAATTTATCCAGTGATTCCAGATTCCTTCGCACGATCCGGGTACTGGGGTGATCTACCCCTAGTTTTTTCTCCAGTATCGCCAGGGCCTGCTCGTAGTACAGCCGTGCGCCAGCATAATCGCCCATGACTTGCAGCAGATAACCCAGGTTGTTGAGACTCATAGCTGTGTCCGGGTGTTCCTCGCCGAGGGTCTTCCTGCGGATCGCCAGGGCCTGCTCGAAGTACGGGAGCGCACCGGCATTGTCACCCATGGCTTGCAGTAGGGCACCCATGTTGTTGAGACTCATAGCTGTGTCCGGGTGTTCCTCGCCGAGGGTCTTCCTGCGGATCGCCAGGGCCTGCTCGAAGTACGGGAGTGCACCGGCATAGTCACCCATGGCATGTAGCAGGGAACCCAGATTGTTGAGGCTACTGGCCGTGTCCGGGTGTTCCTCGCCCAACACCTTTCTGCAGATCGCCAGGGCCTGCTCGTAGTATGGCCGCGCACCGGCATTGTCACCCATGTCCTGTAGCAGGGAACCCAGGTTGTCGAGACTAGTGGCCGTGTCCGGGTGTTCCTCGCCCAACACCTTTCTGCGGATCGCCAGGGCCTGCTCGTAGTATGGCCGCGCACCGGCATAGTCTGCAACCATTTGAAGATAATTTCCAAGCGAGTTTGCCAGGTCAGCCGCTATTTTGTCTCTTCTTCTCAGAGCTTGATCTGTAAGGACTCGTAGATGTGCCAGTTGGGGTAGCATCCTTGAAGAATAGCCACTATTATTTACAATTTTCGCCGCTTCCTCTACAGCTACTTCTACTGCCTCCAGGGCTTTCTCATTCCTCCGGGTATCCTGAACGTAGCTTGCCACCAGCCGATGCATCCAAATATCTCCAGCTTCATTATTTTCAATTAATCCCAAATTCTCCATTCGGGTAAGCCCGTCAGAGAATTGTTCATCCCCGATTTCTTCCGACACACTGCTTTTTAGTACCTCGCGCGGAATCCATGCCCCCGGAGCAAAGCACGCTACCTTGGCTAGAATTTGCGATGCCAGCCTATCCGTCTCATTCTGGCTCAACATCCCCACACTTACCGCAAAGGTACGTCCTATGTCCGGATCGTGAGCGGTGGGGGAAAATTCTTTCCGCTTCAGCGAACGATGATGCAGGGGTTTCGCCTTGCGTAAATCATCCAAATACTTCGCCGGAGATACTTCAAACTTGTACCTCTCTAGATACTTACCGGCCATGTGCAGTGCCAACGGTAGATCCCCCAGCTCGTCAGCAATAGCGTTCAGGTCAGGATCATCCTGAACAAGATCTTCTCGAAAACTTCTCAAAAAAACAATGCTCTGGTCTCGTAGAAGCGATTGTAGAGGAAGCTGCCGGACTCCCAGATCCTCGCCTAATTTATTCTGCCAACTTGTGACAATTACCCGGCAACCTCCGGTAGTTGGCAGCCATTGATTAAGGAGGTCCAGTCCTTCGCAATTATCAAAGACGAGCAGGCGGGGTAGCTCACCTTGCCACTCGGCCAATATTCCCTTGACCTGCTCCTCCAGTGGCCGGCTGTCCCCCTCTACTCCCTCATAGGCCACGATTTCGTTGGGTATAATGTCTGGTTGGCTGAAGTCCAACCAGAGCACTCCGCCAGAAAAGTATTGACCATAACGATGAGCAGCTTCCGCGGCCAGTTGGGTCTTCCCCACCCCACCCATACCGGTAATGGCAACCGCCTGGCCATCGGCATTCGGTCCATTCCCCTTAAGCCATATCGCTAATTGTTTAAGTTTTTCATCACGGCCAACAAACCGGGGATTGGGACGCATCTTCGGGAAGCGCGATCCTGCCGGCAGTGTGGTTGGCTCAGGGACCTTGTCGGTTGGCAGCTCACCCAATTTTGCTCGAGCAGCATTCAGTCTGTCTTCTGGTACCTGGAGGGGAATGATTTTATTGCGTGAAGCTAACGCTTTGTCTAGGTATTCCTTAGTAACTAATGAATCTATTTTTCGGGAGATTCCTTGTAATTCTAATAGTAGCGGGTCGATCTTTTTGATCAGATCTTCTTTTGTTGCAAACGATTCTATTTCCTCACTTATCTGCAGTAACTTTGGGTAGATTGGTGCCATGTAACTATAAAAATCTTTTTGTTTGAGTAACCCATTGTCATTAATGATTTTCTGAACTCCCTGCTTGATTTCTTTTTCAGAGAGTTTCTCTTCGCTCACATGATCCAAAAAAATCCCCACCGCACCAATACCTAGCGCAGCGATACCGCTAGACAACGCTGCCGGATAGGCTAATGCAAGCAGGCCAAGGGCAACAAAGGCCATTAAGGTTGTTTTTCCTAAAACAGTTTTATCCTTAGAAAGGATTTCTCGGACGCGTATGAAAGATTCTTTATTTTGGATCTTTGTATCGTCGTTTGTCATAAATCCTCCCTATCAATGATTATTAATTCATTGTAGAACTAAATGACCTGTAAGACCAGTCGGCGATCAAACAAAATTATTATGACGCAACCCAAGCGTGGGGAATCTGCTGGTATGAAGGCGCATTTATATACCCCCAACATGTGCTAGAATTTGTAAGTGATTTACTAGATATGACCGCGTAAGCCGGAAGAGACAAAACACAAGGCGGTGAAGTTGTTGTGCATAACTTACTAATGATGCAAAATATTTGATAGAAATAGGGGATGAAAAGGACCTTGAGCGCTACAAAATCGCTCTGCGGCCTTCCTGTGGGCTCGTTTTTGGTCTACGGAGAGCCGTTTCTAAAGAAACAGCTCTCCGAAATTTATGTATCCAATTAGGGGAGAAGAAGGAAAAATACTACAGATTGAACAACTCAGCGTGTGTGCCAGTACGTACCAGGTGCAGCTCGTCGTCAACAATGGCATAAATTAAAATCCAGTCTGGACTGATATGACAATCTCTTGCCCATGCATATTTGCCTTTCAGTGGATGGTCGTGGTAATGTTCAGCCAGTTGTTCTTCGTTGGTTAGCGCGTCAATCACGGTGAGTAACTTATTTATTTCGTGGCCACGTGCCTGCATCAACTTTACATCCTTCTTGAATTTTCCCGAATATAATGCCTGGCGCATTAAGAGAGCAGCTCTTGGTGAAGTTGATCGATGCTGCTGACCCGGTGCATATCAATACCGGCCAGTGAATCATCGAGTGCTTTGGCAGTTTCGGCATTGGGTATTTCAACCGGAAACGGAATACCATGTCTCAGGTTGATCTGAGTAAAAAACATATTGATCGCATCGGTGGTAGAGATACCCAATTCTCGCAGCACCTTTTCGGTGTTAGCTTTCAAATCTGGATTCACGCGCGCGGTAACCATAACGGTTTTCATAACCTACTCCTTGTATATCAAGTGATATACACTATTTTATCACATATCACAACACAGAGATAAAAAGATAGCATTAGTTCAATTAAAATCTGGATAACAGACAATGCGCATAGCGATTAACTCAATCCAATAAATATAAAATTACCTCTTTAAAATAAACTATTTCTGATAACTATTGTGCTAAATAATATGTGCATTAATCGATTTTTTGTGAAGCCGCGGTATTAATAATTGGCAAATATAAAGCTGTGTGAATATTCCTCTATGCTTTGGTTTTACGCCGGCACAAACACCTAGGGCTTCCTTATTGAGCCGGTCTGCAGGTAGTCTTGTCAACACCAAGATCATAACTGGTCCGTAAATTCTTCCAAAAACAATCGGTCATATCAAACAACTCGAAACCCTTTGGTGTGCAGTCAACTACTCAACAGATTGCAGTACACCAAGAGTGAAAGCCCTTACGATTAGTACCTGACTCCCCTACCCCACAAAGAAGAGAGTAACTATACGAATACCATAAATCTTGCTTAACTCTGTTTATTGTTTATTAGATCTTCCAGATGATTCCTCGTTATTTTAGTAAAAAGATGCTCCTCGCCCAGTACCATCTTGATAACCGCCAGGGCCTGCTCGTGATACAGCCGCGCGGCGTCATTGTCCCCCGTGGCCTGCAGCATGTAACCCAAGTAGTTGAAGCTCGCTGCGCGGTATGTCGAGCCCGCACAGGATGATATACCCTAAGGGCATTACCCCTTTAATTTTGTACCCATTTAATCAATGCCGTTTGAACAACTATGATCACAAGCATGGCAAATACGATGACCAGGATATACAAAAGCGCTTTCTGCGTCTCTCTGGACACTTTGTTCAGCCCCAGGATCTTGGTCGTTAGAGTTTTGAGAGAATAAATCATCTGAGTTAGGATAGACATACTTCATCTCTTTTCAACGTGGCTTTTTGAAGTCGCCCGGATTGCAGTTTCGACCTGGCATTAATTGGATCAATTCCAGAGATCTCGGCCAAAACACTGAACCACTCGGTATTTGCGAATTGACATACATCCTCTTTGTGGCCGCGATGGTAATCTTCCACGGCCTTGAGAATGATTTGGTTAGCAAGCTCCCGATAGTCGGGGTGGAACGTATTAAACATAAAAGCCTTCCTTTCTTTTTTGAGAAGGGAGGCTTTTTAATTAAATACCTTCCTTCAAATATCCAGGGCGGGGGGGGGCGTTTTCCTTGACTGCCTCGTCAAGGCTCGCGCGCTCCTTTTCTGGTAATTTTGATGGAAGGCAAGTTTGCGTCGGAGCATACTTCTCAGTATGGTCCCAAAAACTCTTGTTGCCTGCGATCACATTTATTATACAAAAAAACACTTACAAAAATCAATACTTATTCTGAAACTAATATTAAAGCAAAAATCAGAGGTAAAAATAAACATAAATCTCTCTTCGGTCTTCATGTGGGCTTGTATTTATGCTCCTGAGAACCGCTTAGGCTTCAACAAAGAAGAATAAAAATGGCTTGCGGTAGTCTGAGGGGGGCAGACCGCCGTAAGCCAAAACAAATTATAACGCAAAGGAAATTAATCTAGCAAATTACTCGGTCCCACCCCTGCCCTATTTTAGAAGGTGCCTATACGAAACACGATCTCTACTGGAGAAACCATTTCAAAGCAGCAATTACGGAAAACATAGTAGTGACCACAACAAATAAAGTTACGAGCACCCATAAAAGAGCCTTTTGGGTTTCCTTTGAGATTGTGTTTTGAGAAAGAATACGATCAATCAATGCAGTGATCGAATCCATAAATTTGATTATTGTAGACATACTTTGCCTCTTTTCAGTGTAGCGTTTTTGATATTGCCAGAAACTATCGCCCGCCTTGCATTCCGTGGATCAATACCAGAAAACTCCGCTAAAACTTCAAACCATTCGGAATTAATGAACTTATCCACGTCGTTTTTTTTACTTCCTTTGATGTCCTGAACTGCCATGAGAATAATATTTGTCGCTAACAGCTTGTATCCTTCATATATACCCTTGTCCATAAGAAAACCTCCTAAACAACAAAAAACGGCTTTGGTAAAAAAGACTGTTACCCGTAACGCCGAAGTGCCGTCACCATGGTGAAATCACATCTTTTTTTTTAAACCAAAGCCGTCTAGTTTTTTAAAAACCGAATAGGGGTTTTCAAAATTATGGACTATTTATTATTGTTAAGAATCAAATTTTCTTACAAAATTAATTATACAGAATCATAGATACAAAAATCAATACTTTTACTAAATCTAATTAAAACTAAGTTGCGCCTCTCAAATTATAAATACCCAAGCATCAAGAGCCTTACATCATTCCTGTTACATATGGCATCAGGTCATTTCCTAACAAAAAAGCATAGCGCCCTTGGGCTGCGTCAGACCCCTTGATTATCTTGTAGGTCATTCCTGATGCCGCAGCCATTTGCTCTGCAAATTCCTGTTTGGCCAGAACGACCGGATCTTCTATCTTATTGTCTCCCTTAACCTCAACAATGATGTAACTACCATCCTCTTTTTGTACTAAAAAGTCAGGATAATAACTGCGCACCGTATGGGATTCTGGATCAATATATTGGACATAAAAGTCTGTCTGCCCATTGGTAAGCATCCCGGTAAAGTAGAGCTTTTTTACCTTTCCGTCCCTGAGAAGATTCCAGAAGAGATTGCGTTCAGGGTCGGAGTCAAAACAGTAAGTATCCAGGTGAAAACTCTTTTCTATGAGTCGTTTCTCGGCATCGCTTTGTCGCACCACAAGATTCGGAGAAGCCGAAAGTTGGTAAAAGCCCTCTTTGGGCACCTTAACTAGCTCAACTTCATATTCCTCTGTCTTATCGTGTTTGGAAATATCATAGAGTTCATTAAATAGCCGTGGAATGATCCAGTCATAAAGGAGCTCATTAAACCCATTCACAGCATCAAGAATCTTTTCGATTCCTTCAGTTGTGGCATCTAAAATGCTCTCGATCTGTAAACAGGGTTTGTTCAAATAACAGGAGATTTCAGCCACCAGTGTTATTCTGCTAAAAATACGTTTTTCGCGGCGTTCGGTAAGATCTGTGGTGATTGATTGGTTTTTACCAGAAACACCAAGTGAATGCTCTTCTGTTTGGATGATTCGGTATTTCTCTGTATCGGCTTTATCCAGTTCAAGGCTAAACCCTGGCTTTAAATCCTTTTCTTTCATTTCAAATTGCCGGCGAATTCGCTGTAATTTGATCTTTACTGGGGGCGGGACCACACGAACCTCATAGATATTCTTGTCTTTGCCTTTCGAGCTAAGGTCATCAACGCTGATTCTAAAGTTCTGTCTGAGTTCGTCGTCCAGGATCTGCCGGTTTTCTGCGCTCAGGTACACCTGCCCTGTTTGTTGAGCTGCCCCAATCGAGCGAAGGCAGCGCATGGTGGCCTGGAGAACAAAGATTTTTGACTTAGGCTCCCGGAAGAGAGCAACGCCAAAGAGGGATCGACAGTTCCACCCTTCCCTTCCTTTGTTAACCAGAAGAATAAATTGCTTAGTGGAACCAGCTGTATCGAGATGGTTAAATTCTCGAATATCGTCATTTGTGGTTAACTTTTCATCGCCAACATTCACAAGGATGGAGGTACTTGGAATATTGTGTTTGGCCAGGGCTTTTTCGACCGCGGGACGTAATTCCTTCTGGAGCTCCTCTATGGTTGAAGCAAAGAAGGCAATTTTCGGTAACATACCCTCGTGACGCTGTTGGTAGAATCCCTGTTGAACAAAGTCGTCTACAACGATCCGGATAAATTCGGCAGATTTTGTGTTGGTGTAGCTTTTAATGTCAACTTTCTTTAGAAATTGTTTCTCTATTGCTTCCTGCAGACCGAAAGCATAGACTACTTCTGGCAACACTTCTTGGCCAACATAAGGCGTACCAGTGTAGTTATAACAAGCCACTACTTTTGTGCCAGAGCGCTCCAGGCTGGTCGCCAGCTCGTCAATGGTGCGCCGCAAGCTCGTATCGGTCTGCTGCACCCCCATGTCTTTTGCCAAAGCAGTTCCAAATGCGTGATGGGCCTCGTCCACATAAATACCTAACTGCTCCAACCGGCGCAATTTCTCAAACCTTTGGTTGGTTGTCAGAGTCTCTTCGTCTTCTGGCTCTTCATAGCCATAAAGATCGGCGTTCTTTTCATAAACCGAATTGGACTCATAGGCTGGTTTACCACTTCCGAAGAGCTGGTCCGTAGCGGATTTGTCCTTGTTTTGGCGCTTGAGGATGATTTTTTGCGTATTGGAAACGATCAAATTAAAGCTGGATTTATCCAAGACGCTCAACGCTGCGCCGGCCTCGTCGAGAAAATGATACTGGATATGGGTCGATAAAAAGTTTACATATTCTGGTGGGACAACCCGGGTCATATCAAACGTCTGCATCTCTCGCAACGATTGAAGAACGGTTTTGTCCGGAGCAAACACCAGGGCGTTATGGCAATATTTCGGGTCTTTTGGAAATTTGTTTGCCAGGATAAACTCATAGAAGATGCAGGTGGCCATCAAAATCGTTTTTCCAACGCCCATTGTCAAAGCATAGATATAGTTGGAGTAGATTCGTGCGTTGGACCGCATCCGCTCAAACACGGGTTCATATTGTTCTTTGGTCATCACTTCCAAAAAGTTTATCTGGCCAGCCTGTGAATGAACATCGTTCCTAGCCTGGAAAACACCTTCTTTGTTCATCCACTCTTTGAAGATATGGTGCACTGGCTTGTTATCTAAATACTCTTTTAGAAACACATACATTTCCAGCGCTTCAAACTGCGGTTGCCGAAGATAGCTGTTGGCGTTAGTAGGGTCGTTGAAATCTAGAAACCTACGGGTCAGGTCCCGATAATGCTGGCGAATAATCCGTCGATTCTCCTGGTAAAACTGCCAAAGATAAGTGAAAAAGGCAAATTCCAGATCAACTGATCTGGACACTTTTTTAGCCATGTTTCACCTCAATTTCAAAGGACTCAGAGAGCAAGTCGGTTATCTTTACCCGGATCGTGCCGGCGCCTTCCGGAATCGAGTATTTCCCTTTTACCAGGTCGTTGCCTTCTGGAATATCAACCATGGCCGGCTGAAGCACTGCGCCATCATAGTTCCAGTCAATCATGATCGATTCGACCAGCTTGCGCCAGTCGGTAACGTTTTCTTTTTGCATACTCAGTTTTTGAAGCAGGTTCATCGGGTAAAAGGCTTCGATGAACAGTTGGTTGTTCTTGATGGTTATATTTGCTTCTGAATCACGTTTGAATTGTAGGTCTTGTCTGTCTCTAAGAATGTCCACCACTTCAACATCCAGGTTATATGGCAACACTTCATTCTTCAAATAGGCTGCCAGGTCAGGCTCGTGGCCCATACAAACTAACGTGATCTTTTCTACCGGTTTACCGGGATTCTGTGCCTGCCGGTGGCCAAAAGCTTTGTAGTCGAAGCCTGTGATCAGTTCGCTAAGATCAGCGCGGGTAGCGATGCGATTAACCGGCATGATTTTAATTAATCGTCCGTCTTTTTCTCCATCAAAGAGATTTCCGTTTTCAAGGCGCTGGATTTCTAAAGCATTAATTAATAGGTCTTTAGCTTCTACCGGATTTCTAAACACATCATAATTATTGACATTGTAAATTTCAAAGCCTTTATAGAAATTTTGTAATCCTTGGCTATTAGAAAGTTGTAATTGATTTTGACTTTCACGAATAGTATCGGCTACGGATATCAATCGTTTTGTGGTGGTTTGGATTGCTCCAACATTGATATCTGCTCCAATAAAGCGCCTACCAAGTTTCATCGCTACTGCTTGTGTTGTTCCTGACCCCATGAAACAATCAAACACAATATCGTTTTCATTAGAACTAGCCTTAATAATCTTTTCTAATAACTCTTCTGGTTTTTGAGTTGGATAAACTCCGTTTCTTTCAAATGGTATATTGAACCAATCATCAGGAAATTTACCAAGCTCATTAAGTTCACAAATACTACCTTCTGCTAGTAAGCCACTACCAACACCTTTTTTCTTATACCCGGCTCTGTTTTTTGACCCTTCAGCATATTCCGTTCTAACGTCATCAACATTAAAAATACAATCTCCTCCTTTTTTATACCAATAGATATTTTGATGAGTATTATTGAATGATTTCATCCATTTTGATGCCATTCTAGAATAAACCCAGATTAATTCACTTTGAAAATGCGTAACACCAAATATATCATCGAGAATCAAACGTAAGTATGCACTTACATTAGAATCACAGTGTAGATAAATGCTTCCGTTATCCGCCAATAATTCGCGCATTAATATTAATCTTTCATACATAAATTGCAAATACTCGTCATTTGTCCAAATATCTGTATATTGCTTTTCCTCAAACGAAGTGTGATCATTAATAACTTGTTTTCCTCGTAGAGTAATCTTTTTCTTATAGTCCGCCTTTGAATCAAAAGGAGGGTCAATATAAATTAGTGTAATTTTCCCTCTATATTCTTTCAATAAATGGCTCATTACCTGAAGATTGTCGCCCCAGTAGATTTTATTTCGCCATCCGTCTACCGGCTCGCCGTATACCTCTTTTAATTGGGCTGGGTAATAATGCGTGGAAGTAAACGGCCTCTTACCCTTCCAATTCAGCATCGGGTAACCCCTGATTGGTTCAAACTCAAAGCTATCAACCCGAGAGTCTTTTTGTTGAGTAAAAACGTCTGTTTTGGGTAAGCTGGGCTGTTCGGTCATGGTTCTCTCCTATGATTCCTTTTTGAATTTCCAATTTCTTGCGTCACAGTAATATCGAATATCGCAGTCTCTGCAGATCTTCGTGGGTCTTTCTGAAATACTGAAATCTTTCTGTTCAATGCGGTGAACCACTCGGTCAAATACTGCAATGGTATTCTCGATGGCCCGGCTATCTTTTGGATAGGTGATGTAAGGGTTGCCCCCTTCTTCACTGGTGTAATAAAGGTGTGTCTTACTCACAATAAGTCCGGTGCGTTCTTCAACGATATGTGCGTAGACTTCTAATTGCCGGCGATACCGTTCCAACTTTTCTCGATCAGCCGGGTTGTTCACGTCTGGCTTTTTCTCGGATTTGAAATCAATCAATTCTACCGTCTGGTCCTCGCCCACTACTAGATCAATACTGCCTTTGAGGATGTACTCATCTTTGACCAAAGATACATCCACTTCTGCTTCTTTGATTCTAGACCAATTGCTTTGATTGCGTTGATAGTAACGTAAAACCTGTTCCAGAGCGATGTTTTTGACATACGCGGCCAAGTAAACCCGCTCCTTTTTAGTCAGAAAAGCATAGTTCGTGTCAAACCAGGCAGCCACCTGGCTCTCTGACAGCTTACTTTCTTCTCCCCGGAGAACGGCTTTGTGAATATCTTCAATCGTCTCGTGTACCAAAGTACCAAACAAGATCGGGTTGGTGCGGATCGGAGCAAACTCAAGTTCTCGGTAAAAACGGTACTGCTCAGCGCAGTTTTCGAACAAGGCTAAATGGGACGTGAAAGAGTATTCGTGTTTGAGGTTGATCTCTTTGACTTTTTCCAAAGGAAGGTCGGCGGGAATAAAGGCCGGATCGCGCCATGAGGGCAACTCTTCAAATTGTTCCGCAAAATAGGTAGACGGGGTCCTCCCCCGCCCCTCCTTTTCGTTGCAGGCCAACACCAATAGATTTTCGGCACGCGAAAAAGCTGTATAAAAAAGCCTGCGAAAATCATAATATTTCGTGTTCTCTAACGGTTCAAAAGGAGGCCGGCGCAGATATCCGCTTTCTAGAATTTCAGTTAAGCTGGTAAATTGCTTCCTTGGAGTTGCCTCTAACGAACCTACCACCACCACAGGAAATTCCAGACCTTTTGACTGGTGAATCGTAAAGAAAGAGACACATCCGCTTGGTGCATACTCTTGCTGATCTTCGTATTCATCAATACCGCCATCTTTGAGGAAACGGAAGAATTGATTAAAAAGATTCCGTAGATTTTTAGTCAGATAATCGGGAGTAAGAACGCTAATGTTGTGTAAGTATTCAAACTTTCCCAGTAATTGAGAAAATATTGCCAGGTTCCGCATCGCCCGACTGTCGTTGATGCCCCCTTTGAGAAGATCATCGTCCAGATACCGGCTAAAAAGTGGAAACCGCAGCAACTGGTAAAAGAGACCACTGAAGGCATAGTCAGCGTTCTGTGCCAGGGTCAAGTGTGACTTGGCCGTCGCCCTGCACCAACGCAACATATCTGCGTTGCCTTCTTTACGCAGTTCGTCGGCAAAGAAATCGAAACAATCGTTGTCGTAATAATCCCAAATTTGCAGCTGCGCGTCAGCTTTCCATTTGCGTACATCTGGGAATTGCGGAAAAAGAAAGATCAACGCACCGATCATCAGCCGAATTTCCTCCCGTTCAAAGAATTGGTTTGAGCGTGGGGAATAGACCGTGATCCCGTGGGCTTCTAGAAAACGGGAAAGCGCTACAACTTTTTTGTTCTTCACAGATCGAAAGAGAAACGCTACCTGATTCCAATCAGTTAGATGCCCCTGGTCTCGAAGGGCATTAAGAAAATTCAAAACTTCTTCATGGTATCCCTCTTGCGACAACGAACTGACTTTAATTACTGCGGGAACTGACGAGAACAACCCGTCACTCGGAATGATTTTCTTTTCAAACCGGAAGGTTTTCCCATCTGAAGACCATTCCTGTGCGGACATAAACCTGTTATAAAAATTGATGATCTCCGGATGAGAGCGGTAATTAATCGACAGGGTAACCTGCTTACACACCCCTGGTGCAAAATGATTCTTGAACTCAAGGATGTTTCGAATGGTCGCACCCCGGAAACGATAAAGGCCCTGGTCATCATCACCAACCACACATAAATTGGGGACGTCCCCTTCTGCAAGCTGAAAGAGAATCTCTTCCTGAACCGTGTTTGTATCCTGATATTCGTCCACCATCATGTACTGTATTTTTTGTTGCAACTCAGTTTTGGCTTCGGAATATGTTTTTAATAACAGCAGCGCCTCATATTGGATCGTCGAGAAATCAAGTGCATTATTTTCCTCAAGTTGTTTCAGATATAGCGCTGCGCATTGACCTAACACCTGAACCTCTGGGTCTGGCGAAGCTATCAGCGTCTGAACATCAAGAGCTTCTTCGCTGACCGTATTGATCCATTTAACTAATTCATCGGTTTTTGACCATGCGCTTTGACCTGGCTCTCCAATGATCAGAGACAGATTAGGAATCGCTTCGTATTCGGAAATCTTCTCATAAATAAAATACTTCTGGTCAAACTGGTCCATCATAATGAAATTTCGTTTCAAACGAGTGAAATCGCGGTATTCTTCAAGTAAACGTAAACAGATGGAATGGATCGTTCCGAGATACATCTCATTGAGATTAAAGCGGATATTCAATTCAGACAAACGGTTTGAGATCCGCGTGATCAATTCCTGCGCTGCCTTCTCCGTAAAAGTCATTACCAGAAGGTTTTCTGGGGCGACCCCTTTCTCAGTAATTAAATACACAACCCGCTCTACCAATGTAAATGTCTTTCCGGACCCCGGACCTGCAATAATAAGTAATGGGCCATCGGTAGTTTTTATTGCTTCGAGTTGTTCTTTGTTTGCCCGTGAATGGAATTCGCTCATTCGTTCTCTCCCCCAAATTGAGGTAATATTCCGACTTCAATAAAATATTCATAATTATGAAGTGTTTTTACAAAATCGGATAGCCATACATTCGTTAACCAGTGATAACACTAAAACTCTTGATTTCTTTTAGAATTAGTAATTTCAACCGAAAAACTTGAGAGATATTTTATATCAAAATTAAATTTGCGTTCAAGTTGTTAAATTACTCTCAATAATATATTGTCAGCCAATCAAATTCGTGTAGAATTAACAAAGCGAATATCGTTGCGGTATATACATTGAAAAAAAAGGAAAAATACTCTATGAACCGGGAAACAACCCCAGGGTTTGTTCCGCTCATCACTGATCTGTTGTCTTATTGTTACTCAAGAGCGGATTACACATTAAATGCAGAAAATGTACTAAATGAATTTTTCGGACGCCGTGTTGAAGACGGTGTAATATTGTCTGGCAGTTCGATCTCCTACCCTACCCTTTCTGAAGATAACGAAATCAGGGAGAGGTTTTTCAAATTGATTATTACCAATCCCTATGTATTGGTATTTATCGACTCCCTTCTACCGGATATAGATAAAGAATCTGGAAAACAAAAAATTGAACATCGCGGATTTATGATCGAGTACAAGGACGGGATTATCGCCTATAAAAAAGTTCCTAAAGAAGCTGTACTGGATAGATTCATCGACCCAACTACTGGCCAACGCGTTACACCGGAAACAAACGAGTTCTTCTTCTAATATTTACATAATTCAAAAAAGTAATATTCTCCTATTTGACTATACGAAAAGGCAGATATTTATTAATTGGGTTTATTTGCAAAATTAACGATCAGGTTCGGATTCCAGATTTTCCTTAAAGCATCTTGAATAATAATTCCATAATTACGGGACAAAAGAACGTTTAATCCAGTTTCATTAAAAGCACCTATTGTAATTTCTGATTTCGCAGAATCATAGAAAATTGCTCTGAGACAATAGATCCAAGTAGACATTTCTGCAGCTGGTATCAGATTGTCGTTTCGAATATCAGTAAAAGCAGCTTTCAAAAATACATTTGCCTGATCCAATTTAGAATCAGAATCCAAAAATAAATTAATGCCTTTATTAATCTCTTCTTTTTTATCTTTATTCTTTCTTAAAGTACTATCTTTAAGTACCTTAGAGGTACTACTCCCTGTACCTGATTGGTACTTCCCCCGTCCCTCTTGGGTACTACCCCCCGTGCTTTTTGAGTCCTCCCCCGGTACCTCTTGAGTACTACCCCCCAGTACATTATTAGTACTGGTAACCAGTACCTTTTTAGTACTACCCCCTAGTACACTTTTGGCACTACCACCAGTACCTTTTTGGTACTCCCCACCGTTATTATTATTTATGATCTGAAAATTTCCCTCATCTTTTTCTGGAAAATCATAATTGTCAGTTGTAAAAATAGCCCCAACAATTTCCGCTTTACCGGTGTCAGCATAGACCTTAACTGATCCCTCAACTCGATCATTACCAGATTCATCTACCACTAAAAACTTAGCATCGAGATATTGAGAAGAAACATCTTTTATAAAACCGTGTTCTTCCAAGGTTTTTAAATATTTGAATACAAACCTTCTCTCTTTTCCCAGCCGCTTACTAATCGTCACGGCACTAGCTCTACAAACGCCATCCTCCATTTGACAGTATCGCCAAACAACACCAAAGACAGCCGCCGCATCCATGCCCACTTCCTGCACAACTGCGTCCATCAACGGTGTAAATCCACCCACTTTTGTTAGTATTGTCCGCGACATAAACCCTCCAAAAACAAATTGCCAACCGTGTGATCACACCTTGTTGGCAATTTGTTTGGAAGATTAAGTAAGTGTTTCTAAGAAACAGATAAACAAATACTTGACAACGCATATTATTATGTGTAAACTAAGCACATAAATAAATATATACGTCGCTCCTAAACAAATCACCTGCAGCCGCCAAGCAACAAGGTGATTTTTGTTTTAATGATTAAAACTCAGTATATCTTAACTATTAATTAACTCCTATTGGTTTCTCTTAAAAAACTTTGAACTGCCATTGTTAACACCTGGTGGCGTGGCAATTTCATATTCATGGCGATTTTATTCACCTGCGACACTTCGGATTCGGTCAAAAGCAAAGCCACCGGGATCACATTGGTATCAGATAAATCGTCACTCGTGCCAGGTTGTAAAACACTATTTCTTCGTTCCTCTTTCTTTGCATCCATCCCTTTAGGCGCAGGGATTACTGGATGTTTTGTAGAGGGCAAACGCGCCGGTTGTCGGGGGGGCGCAGAATAAGCATCGCGGAGGGAATACAAAACATCTTTGATCGGATATGGATCATCACTCTTTGGAACACCGGCAGCATATCGGCGCATGATCGCCTCTGCTTGGTATTTGGAAACTCGGCTATCTCGCAATTGACAAGCCAGCATAAAGCCAGTTTCGTGACGGGTCCCCTGTTTTGCAATAGCCAGAGCCTTTTTCAACCAAAACTCCCCTGCTTCGTCGGGGTCGATATCCACGTCTCCGGAATTTTGGAATTCAGCCCATTGTTTTTCTTTTCTTTCGTTATATTCCTGAATTAAACTCAAAAGCCATTCAGGGGCATCCGTAAGGGGATCTTTCAGTCCAAGGCCGTTTTTCGACCATTCATATCCCGATCCCTCTCCCGCTGTAGTGATCGACCCTTTCGACCGCAGGTCTATTCCTGTAGCAATTTTACCGGCCACATGAGGAATTTTTATACCGATGGGCAGCTTGAAAAGGAAATGAAATCCATTGTGCGGAGTACGTTGCCATGGCCCTAATGATGGCATACCATGTTCAGAAATCCATTTATGCCAGGTATCCAACCCTTCTTCGTCAACATCAAGGGCAAAAAACAAATTTGGTTCGCAGGGAATTCCAATACGCAGATCGTCTCCCCACTTAGAAAGCCAAAGGGATATCTTGGAATTATCTCGTGTGGCATCAAGAAATCCATGTTTGGTCAAGGGAATTTTCTCTTTACTCATAGGGAAAACAGACCACCCACGCTTAAGGACAATGTCAATAATCTCGCGGTTATTCATAGAGTGTCCCCTGTCCGCGAATTATGGTGCGTTCAAATTTGTTGTATAATGGGGTTGTTGATTGCGCTTTATGCGCTCGTTTTGGACTTGCAGTCGCTTGGTGAGGACACACCAGGCGAACTGCGTTTTTAAAGGGGTTAAACATCATTCCCCTCCTTTTTCAGGAGCAAATCTCCTGTTTTATGCAGCGCATACCTGATTGCCTCACTCACGGTTGCAACACTTTCTTCTCCATCCCCGCCATATTGCATAATACGATTGATCAATTCCAGTTCAGAATCAGACACGAAGGAGGTAACCCTTTTAGAGTAATTACTTCCCCGTGGTCGACCCGGCCTACGCACGCCCGTATTATTGGTTATCTGAGAATTAATCATACAAAAATTATACCGAGAATTCTATGGGGGCGCAATAGTAAAATAATGAGAAGTGATAATTTGATTGGCGGCCCAGCAAAAAGTAAAATACAACAACTATGAAAAAATTATTATGACTCCCCCGCAAAAAGGTCAAACCGTCAAAACCTCAATATGAAAGTGGGGCCAAGTTGTCAAAAATGATATCAAATTGCCACCCATACGTTACGAAAACGCGGAAAACACCCCTTAAGTGGGAAATATAATCACGCATTTTTCTAAAACCGAGTAATTGCAGTAGAGTCATATTATAAAAAATCAGAATTATCACCAGTTAATCACAAATTAAAGAGTGGTATAATCTCGCTAACAATTGAATATATTTAACGACCAAAACTTTTAACAGCAAGACTAACATAGATTACCATAGGTCGATTTTTCAATGCCCATACGCGGCATTGACGAATCGACCTTTTTTTTATTTTCTACACAAAAAAAGGAGGAATTATGAGCAAAATAAAGATCAGATATTTTACAGCGGGATTGACTGTGCTTTTCATCGTAATTCTGGTCGGAGCAACAACGGCAATCGCAAAAGCAGACACCGAGGAAATTACCCAAGGCATAGAAAACCCCACCCAAGTTATTGCCGCTTCCACAATTATTGACAATCAGCCCGAATCTCCAGAAATCACCGTCTGTATTTCTACAGAAACAACTGACGTTGCTGGAACAGATTTGATCACCGCCACAGACTTACCAACCAATGTTGAAACCACAGAGCCGGCCGCTACAGACACGGCGCCTGTTTTGGATTCCCCGACCGATACAGAAACCAGTACGGACACCCCTACCCCAACTGAGATTACAGATACCCAACCGCCGAAAATTCAGTTTTCTACCGATGACGTATCTGGTGGGCAGATTAAAATCCGCATTTCAGTATCGGATGAATCTGGAGTAGATGGTCAGTCTCTTTCTGGCCAGGCAACAGACGGGAATGGTTCTGTTCAGACCTGCAGCTTTGCAGAAAATAGCGGACAGTACACTTGCCTGCTCACACTCGGCAATGGGAATTATCGCGTTGTTGTGTCTACAAAAGACCTGGCAGGAAATTCGGCCAATGTGGATTTACCTGATTTCACAGTCCAAATCAACAGCGTCAATTAAAACCGCCAGGAAGGAATGAGATGAAAATTAGAGAAACGATCGAAATATCCGACCTGGGTGGTGTATTGATCACCGCATTTGTTTTACTGGTTTCAATCACTACGCTTGTATTTGCGTCCTATACCGGTCCCAACCGGTCATATTCGTGGACCACTATAAGTTATGAGAGAAAGCAGTGCCATTATACCGGTATAAAAGATTATCCAGGCAAGGGGTATTGCGCCTGTAGTTATACCAGGTATGTTTCCACGAACAGTGGCTGCCCCGCAATTAACACTGGTCTATTTACTGCCGGAGCTTGTGGTTGGTCAGGAATATGTGCTACCTATGGCTTAACAGGAACAAGTTCTTCCTCTTCAATCGGATCTTGCTCTTCTTCAGATACAGGAGCTACCGCGGTAGAAACCCAACACAATAGTTCCTATCCCTCAGCAACGGTTTCCGGCTTAGTTGGTTGTACCACCGCTGGCGAAAATGGTTGGTGTGTTTCTCCAGAAAAGATCACCATCAGCGGAAGCGAACCACTATCGGGATACACCATTACTGGCATTGAAGGAACACAAAATGGAACGAACTTTACTTGCACTGGAGTTTCTTCGTGTGATGTTTCTTTGGTAGAGGGCGCCAATGCGTTCACTTATTGGTCGGATTCAAGCTATGGAGATACGTCTTTGCAAGGGACCACGATGGTAAACCAAGACACACAAAAACCACAGGTAACTATCGCAGTGGGTGGCACGGCCGGCAATAATGGTTGGTACACATCTGGCCAGGTTACCGGTTCGGCTGATGATCCAATACCCGGTTCTGGCATCGATTCAATTACTTACTCGCTGGATGGTGCTGCAAGCGTGACGTATTCCTCTCCAATCACACTGGCTGCCGGTATACACACAATTTCTATGACAGCAACCGACAAAGCCGGCTGGACAGACACTAAATCCCAAACAATCAGTGTTGATCTCGACGATCCTATAATCACTTCTGCCGTATCTGGAACCACAGGCAGTCATTCATGGTTCACAACCAACGTCACTTTGACCGGCTCTGCTGCCGATCCAACCCCAGGGTCAGGTCTGGATACATTTACCATATCAGACAACGGTAATCCGTTCACTGCCTTTACCGGGTCGACCGTATTCTCAGACGGACAACACGGTGTAACCTTGCGCGCTGAGGATATTGCAGGCAGGGTTACTACGGACGAGAAAACCATCAATGTGGATACGCAGAAGCCAACCATCACGAAATCAATTACAGGTACCACCGGTACGAATGGATGGTACATCGACGCCACCCTGAACGCTTCATCCTCAGATCCAACCCCCGGCTCAGGAATCAACACGTTTGAGTATTCTCTGGATGGCTCTCCGTGGGCAGCCTACAATACCCCTCTTGTTATGACAGATGGCCAGCATACAGTTGATCTCCGTACTGTTGACCAAGCCGGCTGGACAGACGAAACCTCTAAAGACGTGAAGGTAGATTCCGTTAAACCAACCCTGTCAGTGAACATAACCGGGACTACCTCGGATAACTATACCTATACATCTGATGCCGTAATCTCTGCCTCTGGCGCGGATTTGACATCTGAACTATCTCTCATCGAGTATACAGACAATGGGGGAAGCTGGACGACTTACACTGCCCCTATTTCTTTTGCAATTGGGGAGCATACGGTTATTTTGCGCTCAGTAGACAACGCAGGCAACATTTCAGATGATGACACCTTGAAATTTTCAGTGGTCAAAATAAGCCCCTATATCGAAATGCCATCAAAATGGAGTCTCTACGAATCGCCCAATGCAATTATCAATGCCGGCTATGCAGTTTTGGCTGGGGCGAAAGTCACCATATCCGACCCACAGAATCGGTATCCAGCGATTGTCAGAGATTATTCTTTCTCTGGCAGTGTGTACACAATCAGCCTAGCCTGGGATCGTAAGTTTGCTAATGAGAAATCTGCTCCGATAGGAACGGTCAACGTGAATATCGACGCATGGGACGTGTTGGGACTTCATGCCTCAGCCTCCGGGGTTATCGAAATCAAACTTGACCCCACCCCTACCCCGACCATTACACCGGCCCCATCAGCCACGCCCGTTCTAACAGAAGGAGTGCCGGTTACTTTTGGTGGAGTTGAGATTGCTCCCACAGCCACCGCTTTTCCCCAAGTTGTTTCCACGGAAACAACAAAACCCGTAAAAGGAAAGGCAAATAAAAGTGCCAAAGCGCTCGGTTTTGGAATTCTTTTGGGTTTTGTAGCCATGATCGGAATAATGATCAGTTTCGATCCCCGCCCACCCGTAATCAATCGTCTGGCAAATGCTGTCAATACCCGTAATGAAGATAGCAAGAAGAAGTAAAGAAATAATCACTATCCTCAAGACAGTGACAAAACATACCAAACAAATAAAAGGAGAAATTTCAAAATGACGGATTATTCAATTGGTTTTGCATCATTTGTTGCCATCGTGGCTATCGGATTAATGATGTACTTTTATCTACGACGCCAAGCGGTTGCACTAAATAATATGGCGCGAGCCCTGGAAGATACCCATATGATCGCAGTAAAAAATCGCCGGGATGAGCATAAACAAAATCCTTTTACCATGAACCCTAATGAATGGATTGCCAAACAGGTTGATACAGAGGCAAAGGTTGTCGAAACGATAAGTGTTTCTCAAAAGCCTATGTGGGCAAACCTTCGTTGTGATGATGGAAAAAGGATTGTGGTCTCACCACTTGCCCTCGCAGAATTAAAGGCAGCAATTAACGTTCAACGGACTAACAGCAAACTCAATCAGATTACTGAACCATTGCTCGGCACGAACCGCAAAACATTGGTTACCATAGAGCGCTCTCTCCGGGATGATGAATGGTTTGATATGGAAGCCGAAAAAATTGGTAAAGATCTGGGAGTAAATTGGGGCGAAACCGCCCATTTGAATTTCTATATTATTTCCCCGAAAGCTGCATAATGTTTTCTACCCTCACCCTGCCAATAGTTTTATTTGTTACCGTTTGGCTGATCGTCTGTTCTATATGCGATTGGCGCAAGCAAGAGGTCCCCGTATTTCTTACCACTGTCCCTTTATTAATTGCGGTCGTGTGGTCTGCGCTCTACGGTAACTACCTTGCAAGTTTACTGGCAGTGGTGATGTTTTTCGTTACTGACTTAAATACCTGGCCGGCGATTGGATTGACTATCCTGTCGTTGGCCTTCTTTGCAATTATTGTTTATTTTATTCATCAATTCACGATTGACACAGTGTTTCCATTGTTTCTGATTGCTTCATATTTGATGCTTTTTTATTTTGGCAAAACAGGTGGCTCGGATGCAAAAATCACTGTCACCCTGATCCTATTATTTGGATGGCAGGCGTTTGTTTTTGCGATGATCCCTGGGGGCCTGGTTGGATTAGTTGGTTTGATCGCAGGTAAAAAGAACTGGAAGCTGCCTTTTGTAATCCCAATTACAGCCGGCATGATGATATTCTTTGCCGTTTGTTTGTTGTGAAAGGAGGAGCTATCGGAGTAATTACGAAATTTCATTGGCAATACACCGGGATGGGTCCGGCTGTTCACTAGAAGTTATTCAGTCTATTTAAAGGAGAAATATCAATGAAAAAGTTAAATTTGTTACGCAACACAAGTGGCATGGAAGCTACCGAAATTGCCGTAATCGTTGTAGTAGTGATTTTAGTTGTTATTGGCGCCTTCCGCTTGCTTGGCGTAAACATCTCTGCGGCAATCACGTCAGTAGCAGGTGCTATTTAAATTATCTGATTTTGATGGACGAAAGAGAGGATTATGAAAATCCTAAAATTGCATCTGCTTAAGAATAAATCGGGAATGGAAACGCTTGAAGCGGCCATCACTACCCCAATAGTAATCTTAGTCATGTTAGCAACCGTGAATTTGGGTATGGTTGTGTTTGCGCAGCAGGCGGTCGAGCAAGCTGCGCGGCATGGCGCAAGAATGGGGAGCGTAGCACAAGGATCAGCGGCTTATTACGCCTATGCTTACGCTCAAGATGCGATCAAAGCCTCCAAAATTGTGCAAAATCCATCAGTTTCGATTCTGTCCGCGAGCGGTACCCCAGGAAGTATTTTGACAGTGGAAGTTTCAGGCACTGTGCCTAGTTTCATAGGTGGACTAATTCCAAAGCTAGGATCATCTTTTGCTGTTTCTGCGGAAGCAAAGTTCAGACAAGAAGGTTGGCAATGAAAGCGAACCTTCTGCGCGACAAAAAAGCCTACTCGACCCTGTTTTGGACAGCCTTTTTTACATTTTGCCTGATCCCGATCATGGCGTTCTCGATTGAGTTGGGACGGTATTACATCGCGCGAACGCAGATAGCCGCTGCAGCTGATGCGTCTGCGTTAGCTGCGGCCATTGAGATCAACCAGAATACCTTTGTGCAAACTGGTCAGATCGTGCCAAATTCAGCTACCTATTCCTGGGCGCAGAAAGCAGCTAACCTAAATGGCGAAGAATTGATCAGCCGCAAGATCTATCCAACCGTCAGTAATATTGTAGTGAAGAACGGATCGGTCATGGTCGCAGTTTCCGCAGATTTAAGTATTCTTTTCCCATCTGTTGTGCCTGATATTCAGGTAACGGAATGGGGAAAAGCAGAAGTCCGTGCTTTGAGTTATTAAATAATGTTATAATGCTAATTACAACTGAATAGCATAAATAACAGATTACTCACTCCCTGAATGGGAAATTGAGAAAACAAAGCCGGATACTGCAAGCCTAATTTTTTGGGCAAATGCGTATTCGGCTTTTTAATTATCAAACACTGAAATTACAAGGAGGACAAAGGTGTTAAATGAACTAAACATAGAAGGTATTGTAGTTTATTCATATGCTTATAACAAAGATCTAATAGTACGCATTGCTTGTTATCGGGACAGCAACCGGCCAGCCAAACCAGCATATGAAGAAGGCAAAGAGAAGCCGGATTATGTAAACGTTCGTTTTCTCGGCGGCGTGACAAAAAACTTGTTATTTCCTGATGATATGCATATCCGAGTTAAAGGTTATTTACAATCTCGAGAGTACAACGAAACACTTTTGGAATTTTTAACGAAAGCCAAGAAAAATCCTATTACCTCACAAATGGATGTATCTGTGGTCGGCGGCAAACCAAATCAGATTATGTGTGGTCGGAATACCGTGGAAATTGTCGTCGAAGATTACACAATAATTCAGCAAGCAACAAGTCAAACCAAAACTGAAATGGCAGCCAGAAAGCCAGTATTAAACCCAAGCGCCGGTAAAGGGGCGATTTCCACAGAAACACAAAAAACCGTTCCGTCTTTGTCCACCGAACCAAGTAAAAAAGGCAAAGGCAAATCCTCAAGAACCCATAGGGGTAATACAGGAAGCGCCGGCACAACAGCGGCTAATGCAGAGCCAGGGTTGTAAGAAGAACACACAATTGAATAGTACGTCAGACAAGTAAGTAATATATCGCAGGGTTTTATACCTGCACCTCTTATTAATCCAAAAGAGGAAAACCACAAGGAGCAAACGAATCACCTACCAGGTGATTTTAAGCCTTTTTGGTTTTCCTCTTTTTTGGTTAATACCTGTTCTTTGACAAAAAATCGCTTTCCGCAACACGTTTTCCAGAGCACCGGAAACGGCAACCGCTGCGCCTACACATAGGCCAGGTCGAGAGAAGTACCGATAAAGCAGTGCCGGAATGTGGATTCATAAGCAATTACAAGATTGAAATCCGCTCTTAGACTGCCCGAAAAAATCGGGATTGTGCTCGGTAGGGCAACATCAGTACGCGCCTTGAAGTCAGGGGGATTTTGTCAGGGTGCATATTTATGTTGCTCTGCATAAAAAACGAGCGGAATTATTCAAAAAATGAAAAATCGACCTGTCTGCTATGAGACAGGTAAATCGAGAAGTGGGTAGTTTCAGTCTACCCACTTCTCAGTAAATAAAAGATTCTCACTTCCGAAAAGTCGTTTAGTGAGCGTTTTTTATTTGCCGTTCTACATTTCGTAGGACGGTAAAAACATAGAGGGAATATCAAACATAGCTGAAACCCTCAACAGAAAAACAAGTAAACACACAAGGAGGAACGTATGGATGCTAACCCTGAAACACTTCAAGGTGAGCGAACCGAAAAGGCCCAAAAAGGTCTAGCTGAAGGCTCGATCAGTATTCAATTGACCAAGCCTGGACACAGTTGGGTAGTCCAGAATGGTGATCACGAACCATACCGGGTCGTTTTTAAAGATTCAGTATGGGCATGTACCTGTATGGACTTTTCGGCCAGAGGAAAGTACGGAATCCGATGCAAGCATATCGAAGCCGTCCGCCTTTCCCAAAACACAAGCAAGCAAATTAATACTCAAAAGGAGGAACCAAAAATGGAAGTAAATGGAAGTACAAATGGTTGGGTTAAGTTATATCACCCTGCAGTCGGTGGAGTGGAATGTACTCTCCCTCTACCAACAGTACCTCTCACCGCAGAACAAGCCAAAAGTATGTTCGATTCTCTAAGTGTTCTTCTCCAAGCCGGCTTTAAAGCCCAGCAAGAAGGACTGGAGGAAGGTGAGACAAAAGAAGTTGTAACTCATCTCGCACACAGGAATAAAGCAAACACCGATGGAACATCGACGTCAATCATTGATGTTTATTGCGGTGGAAACTTCAAAGTTGTTGGGGTTTACCTCAATAACGAGGGAGATAGTCAAAAGTTTACAGAAGCTTTTGGTATTTCTCCCGACAGTATCCCTGTTTTCGATGGTGATGCTTCAATTGAGCGCCAAAAGAATGCCGCAAGAGATAAAAAATACATCATTCCCGTAAACGGCGTCAATGTCGTTTACAAAGCCAACCCAAAATGGGAAGGCGACGAGGACAAACGGCACTCCAAGAGAGCTTTTGTCCGTTGGGAACGAACAGTATCAACAAATATTGAAGCGGTAACTCCTGCGCTGGCTACTGCAACTGCTACTCAAACACCGTTCCCACCCCCGGTTGCGACACCCGTCGTCCGTCTTTATAAAGATGGGAAACAGGTATCGCAAAATGAAAAAGAGATCCAGGCTTTTGACCAATACGTCAAAAAGCACGGATTTGTGCCTGAATCAATTCAGGCGCTACGGGAATCCTGGGCAGCCTAGATCGGGCGATATTGACCAACCATGATAGAGCGACCCGCAACGGTCGCTCTATTCAATCACAAGGAGGAACTACCATGTATCAAAAATTAGTACTTGTCGGAAATTTAGGAAACGATCCTGTCTCTCGGTTTACCGATAGCGGAACGCAAGTTTGCAATTTCAGCGTTGCAACCAACCGTAAATACACCGATTCTGCGACCAAAAGAAAGGTGAGTGAAACTACCTGGTTCCACGTTACCGTCTGGGGAGAATTAGCACAAAGCTGTGCCAATTACCTCAAAAAAGGGTCGCAGGTTCTTGTAGAAGGTCGGCTAAGTCCCGACAGGACTGGCAACCCTAAAACGTTTTCCCGTCAGGATGGCTCTGTTGGAGCAACATTCGAAGTGACTGCAGATACGGTCCGCTTCATGGATAAAGCTGAAAACAGCGAATCCGCTCAAGAAGATAAAAATTCAAGGGCTAAAGACGAGATCCCGTTTTAGGGCAACAAGGAGGAACCACAATGGCAAAACAAGGACTTGTTTTTAGCAACGAAAGTGGAATATTGTTGGTCGAGAACTTTTGGGATTGCGAATGTGGAAACACATATCGCAAGGAAGATACCCCAAAATGCGAGAAATGTGGAAAGACGCACAATGAATGCCCTGATTCCAGAGCGTCAGAACTGTTGGAATTTTACAGCTTCTTGCTCACCGATGAAGAAATTGCCATCATCAAAGGCGAGATCAACAAAGAAAAAAATCCAGAAGAGCCACAAGTAGATAATGAAGCGATTGAATATCCCCTGGTAGACCTTGATTCTTTGATTCCACTCGAAATCAAATTTGACCCGATTTATTTGACTGCCGGCGCAAAAAACCTTTTCGATCAGCTACAAGCGAAAGTTGTAGCTGATGAAATTGGAAACGCCTTGCTAACATCAAAAGAAGTAACCGAAAGCATGAACTGGTATTTTTGGTGTGAAAGTCAAAATGGTCAATGTCATCTTCGGGGAGAGGATGCTGACGCTGAATACGACACATATTTCACCTACTTCAATGGTAACGGAATTTTGCTCACACCTTTTGAAGAAAGAAAGGTGTGCAGCAAACACACCAACCTGCCAAACGGCGAAACCGGGTATGTGCTCTCTCTGGAATGAGCGACAAGATAAATACACAAGGAGGAACCACAATGTTTAATGTAATTACTACACCCAAACAGGAAAAAGCAGAGAAGATCAAGCAAGGGCTTGGCAATTTTTATGGTACTGAAGCGTACCATTACGTTTCCATATTTACAAAAAAGGTTGTTGCAACCGATGGAGTAATGTGGCTGGCGGAAAATGCTAATGCCTTCTGGCTAATAGACATCATTACCAGTGTCTTGATCTCAAAATCTACTGCTGCTAAGTTCTGGCAGAATGGTTTTTCATCATGGACCCTGAAAGTCAAAGACAATAAGGGCGTGGTTACTGCGGATGACGGAAATGACCATCCTCTGTACTCACAAGATATTCCCTATACAGATTTTCCGCTGGACGAAATTATTTTATTCGTAGAATTAGGTGAAACTGTTGACGGGGAAGCCATGGTGATCCTGCTCCCAAGCGAGCATTAACCTGTTCAGGTAAACACAAGGAGGAACGCATGGACGACAAGTCAAAAGTGCTAATTGCTTCTATCGAGGAAGCAATTAAATCCCTTGCACAAGAAACAGACCTAAAAAGGCAATCAAGCCTATTTGTTTCCTATTTGGACATGATGGGAAAGTTTCATAATTACTCTTTTTACAATGAGCTTCTTATCGCCATACAAAAACCAGGTGCTACGAACGTAGCCGGGTTTAAGACTTGGCAAACCAAATTCGAGCGGTCTGTAAAAAAAGGAGAGAAAGGGATAGCTATTCTAGCTCCAGTGTTAGTCAAGAAGAACTATCAATCGAGTACAAAGAAAGATAAAGATGCCGAGGTTGTTTCCTCAGACACCTTAGCGGACAATTTATTATCGACCAAGTGTGTTGGTTTCAGAACGGCTTATGTCTTTGATGTTTCCCAAACAGAAGGGAAACCGCTGCCAGAAGAACCAAACTGGCACGACACAGAAAAAGACTTAGTTATTGAAGCCGCTTTGAAGGCATTTGCCGACAGTAAAGGGATTCGGGTAGTAGAAGCCGAAAAATTAAGAGGTGCGGACGGACTTAGTTGTGGTGGATTAATCAAGGTCTTGCCCAAGGCCGGCACTCGTACTCTGGTTCACGAACTGGCGCACGAGCTCCTGCATTGGAAACACCCCGAACTCAAACTCTCCAGAGAGATCGAGGAGATCGAAGCTGATTCCACAGCATACGTTGTGGCACAGTATTTTCACCTAAAACAAGATTCAGAAGCATCACCTAATTATCTGGCACTATTCGAAACCAGTAGGGAAGATATTCTCGCTCGCTTTACCCGAATTCGCGCAGTCTCAAAAGAAATTATTGAGGCCGTCGAATCACGCAAAGGTCTGCCTGATCTGGAAGGTGCGAAATGATCAACTTGAATGTTCAACCATTCGTTGGCAATATTCGAGAAGAGATTCGACCAACTTCAACTACCAACGAAGTCGATTTCGGCTTCAACTGGTATCTCAATGGCACGATGGATTACGCATGGCGCGTGTCATGGAATCCGCTTACCGGATACCTTTACGCAAACAATGCGAAAAACCAAGTTGTTATTCTCGGAAAATACGAGAATATTGATCTTGCATCCAAAGCCATAGGGAATTGGTGGAAACCAGAAGTCCCATACTATCACAACCTGACCAAACTTGTAGAACATATACAGGGAGGTGAGTCTTGAAAATAATAGAAGTCTATCCGGTTGCTAAACCAAGACCCCCGATCAGGATCAGGCGGAATAAAAAGGATTTGTTCATCAGCATTTCTATGCTGTTTGTGCACCTCTCTTTTTAGTCGGCATCTTTCAAGAAACATTATGAGAGGGTGAGTAAATCACCCTCTCAACAAGTTAACCACACAAGGAGGAACCAATGAAATTCATCAAAACAACCAAGACCGCTTTGCTCCAACTGCTGGAAATGGCATTCCATTTTGCTGGTGCAGCTAATTTAGTCCTTAACCAGAAAGAAGAAGGGGTAGGAAAAGTAGCAATATTGAACCTGGTATTTAGGTTAAACAAGCTGGAAATACAAGCTTTCAATATGGAAGCATTCATCAACCTTACACTTCCTCTTGAGGGGAATGAAGAAAATGCGGTATACATCTTCCCTGGCCGGCTCTTGATCGACACGATCAAAGGGGTTGGCGGGGACGAAGTGCTGCTTGGCCTTGATAAGGACCATCTCGTAGTCAAGAGCTCCGAAGGGCAAACCGCCCTGCAGGAGATTGCTGGAGATTTTCCCAATCCAGCGAAATTCACTACATACGAAACCCAAATGCCGTGCGAGAGATTGGCTCATGCTTTGAACATGGTAGTTTTTGCATGTGATAGGAGTGATTCCCGTCCAACGCTCAACGGTGTTCTGGTTGAAATGAAAGACGAAAAGAATATGGTCCTGGTGGGAACTGATGGATTCAGAATTTCAATATTCGAATCTGAATTGAACTGGTCTCAAGTATCTCGAAAATCTTACGAAAAAGAATTCATAATTCCATTCAAAACCGCAGGAAATATGGCAGTCATCTTCTCCAAGAACACAGGAGTCTTTAAACTCGGCCTGAGTTCTGATCATAAGATGATGATCGAATGGGAAAATGGATACCTATTCTCAGTATTGGTTCAAGGCAAGTTCCCGGATTGGAAGAAAGTTTGGGAGCAGAACAATAAACCTACTACCAAGATCACATTCCTCACGGGGTTTCAGAACGCAGTTAAGGCAGCGAAGATTCTTGCAGTCGGAAACGAAAAAAAGAAACCCTTTATCACCCTGGATGTGAACAAAGAGAGAACAAACGTTGAATCCGATAGCGATTTAGGTAAGTCGAAAATCTCTTTATCACCTGAATTCTTCGGAGATGGAAATCTTCAGATCGAATTCGATGGGACATATCTGCCAATACAAATTGAAGGTGAAATCTCAATCGGATTGAAAGCCAAACATGCCCCTGCGCTTTTTGAAAGCAAAGAAGAGTCTGGTTGGCATTTTCTTCTTATGCCAGTAATTAGTGACAAGCAGCCGGCATCATAATCCACTCCCCCACTTCAGAAAACTGAATACAGCTTCAAAAAAACAGGGTTGCCAACCAACCCTGTTTTCCCTTTTGGCGTGATTGAGCAAGGGTTGCTTATCAGGGAAAATACCTGATCCGGTATGGTCCAACTCCATACACGCCGCCTTGAGCCGTTTCTACGAAAACAGTAGAACGACTTAAACATAGAGGGAATATCCAACATAGCTGAACCCTCAACAGAAAAACAAGTCAAACACACAAGGAGACGCAATATGGAAAGATCAGCAGAAAGATTTTCACAGAACAGTTTCAAAAAACCGCAACCTAAAAAGTACGGAGTGGAAACCAAAGCTGAGAGCAAGCAGCGAAGCAGAGATCGCCGGCGAGCTCATAAAGACAAGGAGGAACGAATCTATGGCTAATACCTTTGTTCATATAGAAGGGAATGCCTACCGGGTGCTTTTCCAAGGCAATCTCAAAGAAGATCACCTGGTATCAAAGAATCGAACTTGCTCTTGCGGCGAGAAGGACTGTCTTGCCATCAAAGAAGTAGAAATTTATCTACGGAATGGTGGAAGACGAGCTCCTGATCCGCTTCCCCCCTGCCCTATCTGTGGAAGTGAGGTTATTACAGACCGCTCTTTGGACGGGAAGTATACTCACGAACCTGGTTGGCGATGTACAAAAGGTGGAAAGAAGCATTTTTTTCAAGCAAAAGCAAAAAAGATTCAGGAAAACATGGCCAAACATCCCTATCTCTTTAAACCAGTACCGGAAGACAATTACCCCGGAGTGAGAATGGATGAATTGACGACCTGGCAGGAATGTCAGGAAATCTCAAAAAGGGTTTACCAGGAAACTGGATATAACCCGACCATGTAAGTAACAAGTAAGCACCACAAAAAGACAGCACACCCCCAAAAAGGTGTGCTGTCTAAATATAGATCGACAAGGAGGAACATATGGAAGTAGAAAAATTGACTTTGTTCCAAGGGTTTTACCCCATACAACCTGCTTCCCAAAAAGCGGTACGAGAACAACCTGATTACCGCGTAGAAACAAAAGCAGATGCTTGTACGGTAAGCGAACTGCTTTCAGTAATCATTGGTGGAAAAAAATCTACTATTCTCGCCAATAATTTATTGGAACAATTTGGAACAATTCAAAAAATCGACCTGGCTCATGTAAACGAGCTCTGTAGCGTAAAGGGGATAAGTAGGATTACCGCACTCAGGCTTAAGGCTTCGCTGGAAATGGGTCGAAAACTATTTCAACCCGTTGAAAGAAGACCGAAAATCACCAACCCGCAAGAAGCAGCGGATATCTTGATGCCATTATTAGCTAATCGAACACAAGAGTACCTTATGGTATTGCTAATGGACACAAAGAATCAAGAGATTGATGTAGTGGAAGTGTATCACGGTAGTCTGAACTCAACTCAAGTTAGGATTGGCGAGATCTTCAAGCCGGCAATCCAACAGAACGCTGATTCTATTATCGTTTTTCACAATCACCCATCTGGTGACCCTTCTCCATCTTCAGAAGATATCTCGATTACAAAGGCAATGATTGATGCAGGCAAGCTAATAAATATATGTGTCCTAGATCATATCATTATTGGCACACCTAACAAATTTAAAAGCTTGAAAGAATCTGGTCTGATTTCTTCATAACAATAACTCGACAAGGAGGAAACACAATGTTCAAACAATTTGAAGGTGAAAAGGATCAAAATCAATTAGAAGCGGGATTCGAGGTAAGTAAAATTCTCGCTCAAAACGGTATCGACATGAAACAGCCGGCTATTGCCATTACTTATGGTCAAATTGCCGAAAAGGTTGGCAATACCCTGGCTGAGTATGGCCTAACCGCTGATCGTTTGAGCGAGGAGGATATTCTCAGCCTGGTCCAAAAAATCAAAGAATATTTAGGCAGTGAAGATATTCTTTCATGGCCACAAGTTGTCCAAGATATTACCGAAAACACTCAGGCAGTTGCTGAACTGATTTCGGTAGATGACAACCAAATCGGGGATGACCGCCCATTGGACGGCGACGAAGGCTCTGCCCTGGCGTCTGCCGGCTTTGGAACAGACGAAGATTACCCCGGAGGCGGAGATTCAGATTTCTAATTCAAAAATGGTATGTACACAGGGGGAATTCCCCCTGTGTACTATCTGACCTACAAGGAGGAAACATGATCATAAACATTGCATTTTATAACAGTAAAACAGCGAAAAAGATCACTGCGCACCAGACCCTTTTTCAAGCACAAGCTGCACTTCTTGGTTTTGTGAAATCTCCTGAGAACAAAGATTTTACTGAAGAAGTCAAGCAAAAGATCAATACATACCCCGATTTACTCAAGGCGTTGTTTGATGGTAAGTGCGACAGCTCAGTAAATACTTTTGCACTTCCTTCTGTATTATGTGAGGAGAGTGCATCATGATTGCTTCAGATATTCCAATTTACATAGCTGTATTTCACAATGGCTTCGGAAATGCTGATATTTCACTGCACCCATCTTATGAAGATGCCGGCAAAGCGATTGTCAACATCCTAAAAAGGCCAGAGAATTGTTCTCGGCTTCCAGAAAACCTAAAAGGTAATCTGGAAACATGGGAACAGATTGGGGAAAATATATTTTTATTAACTGTATTAAATGATCGATGGATCATTGATATCCAAGTAAAATACCTGACCTCCCCAACCGACGACAGTGTCGTAGATTATTTACGGATTGCCCAAGCTTCCCTGCAAATGGCCGATATAGGCAGTTATAAAATAACAACTGATCAGGAATATCTAGAAGTGAAAAGGTTCGCGGACGATACGATGTCCACATGCTGCTCGTTTTTTCATAGCTTCATGGAAAACATGAAGAGAAACGAACAGCAAAAGAAAAAATATGTGGTTCATCCTGAATCAGAAGCTGCTGCTCCAGAAATAAATTAGAAAAAGAGAGGGGGGCTACCCCCCTCTCACATCCGCTCAATCAGGACAGCAAACACAAGGCACTTACTTTAGTATGGGCTTTTTGTTTGCTGTTCTACATTTCCGTAGGACGGTAAAAACATAGAGGGAATGTCAAACATAGCTGAAACCCTCAACAGAAAAACAAGCCAAACCTACAAGGAGGAACGGTAAAAAATGAGCAATGTATTCGAGGATACTTACAAGAAAGAAAGGATAATGAAAATAATAGAACTCCAGAAACAGGGAAAAATAATGTTCGAAGCTTTCAGGAGCGAATATGGCTTACCCGATATTCAAAAATTGGGCTTAGTTATGATGCGCACCCGATCCGGTTCGACAAAATACGAAGGTGAATTGGTTGCTCCGGGCAAGGGCGGGCTAGTTGGTTATTATAAATACAACAGCGAAGCCGCGGCCTATGAGTTTTTCCCGTTATCAGGAGCAGATATTCCGGCTCAACTTGCTGCTCCCAATCCATTACAACTTGGTGAAATTGTTTTGGATGAAGAAAGCAAGAGCGCAACGATGACTATCGACGGTGAATTGTTCACATTTTCAGATGTTGAAATATGGATGGAAGATATCGCCATATTATCAGCGCTAAACCATTCACTGGCGGGAACCGGCAAGAGAGTATTTATTTGGAAAATGACAAGGATACCCGATACAAGTGGGAAACCGAAGCTATTTCAAACCAGTGCTCCGCATGTTGTAAATGAAAATGTTCAACTTGCCGTTTCAGGTTATGCGTATGAAGAGAGTGGAAATATTGAGTACGGAAATCTGGTCTATTTAGGTATGGTTGGTTATAAAACATCAATCAAATCTGAAATCGCTACAATTCTGCAAAACAAACCGGTTTCGCTTCTTGGAACTGGAAAGGGCAGAATTACTCTATTGCCAGAGAATGGTAAGTTTACACAGGTATTATCACCTATGCCTGAGTATGATTCTCACCATTGCTGCGTAGTAACCAATCAAGCCATTCCGGGGAAATGGGTCCCGGAATACGAGACGGTTTATATTCTCCAATTCATCGGAGGAAGCTCAATCGAAAGCCAACTCGTAGAGCGGCTAAATGAAACGTTAACAGCGCCGATTTTACCTGAATGGGGAACAATTTTGATGAAGAATGGAATCCAGAAGGGTTTTATCAAGACACTTACAACGGGAGGAGATTGTCTGGAAGGAATTTCGATCAGAATAAAATCTGAATGGAATGAGCTCCTTGAATCTCTGATTTTGGCCGAAGAAATTGCAATATAGATCACACAAGTAAGAAATAAATGCAACAAGCCCCATAAGGGGAGACAACGTCCCTTTATGGGGGCGTAATGTGTCTCCCCTTATGAATATATTCACAAGGAGAAAACACAATGAGACCACCTGCAACTGAGAAGTGTGGTAACTATCCCACGCATGAACATATCGTCAAAACAATACTAACCTATATCGCTCCAGCGGAAACAAGAGCAAGATTGCTAGACCCCTGCTGTAGCGAGGGTACAGCTGCGTCTATGCTTGGGAATTCGCTAAATTGTGAGACTTGGGGAGTTGAACTTTCCTACAAAAGAGCACAGGAAGCGGAAAAGGTTCTGGACAAGACATACAACTGTCCCTGGGACAGTATTTGGATCAATCAGGAAGCAGTTACATTCTTGTTCCTAAATCCGCCATACGACTACGACACAATTGAAGACAAAGGACGATTAGAAGTTGAATTTCTTCGTTCTTGCACTCCAATCCTTGCTAGTGGCGGCCTTTTGGTTTACATCATTCCTCAAAAACTATTTAGGCGTTTAGATGTTGCTAAAAGGTTGGCAACCAGTTACGAGAATTTCACAATTGGTCTTTACTCTGAATCGGTTTATGGTCAGGCAATTCTCTTGGCAACAAAAAGAGATTACTCTCACATTCCTAAAGAAGATGAAATTAAGGCAATTCAGGAATGGGGGAACATTCAACTGGAAAACCTCGAACCAGTGAATGAGCCTGTCTACACCCTTCTCCCTGCACCGAAACGCACAAAGAGCGGGCAGCCAATCCTTTTTTATCGAACAGATTGGTCGGATTCCGAAAAAGCAGAGGCAACGTTGAGGTCTGGCGTGATGACAACTACGGCATGGAAGGACCTGCTCAACCCAAACCGTGCCAATGTTGCTCAAACCATTCGTCCAGTTATGCCCCTCAAAAAAGGGCACATCGCAATGTTGATGTCATCCGGCATGATCGGAAACATCCGCTTACTGGATAATAATGGTCAACCTTTACTCATCAAAGGTCGTGTAATCAAAACACAAGATTCCACTACGTCTGTAGATGATAAAGGCGATGAGATCACAAAGATCAAAGACCGATTCGTTACCACGATAACTGTTGTTACAAGGGGAGGCATAAAGGTAATTGAAGACGTAGAAGGACTAACTGAATTCATGAAAGATTATGGAGATAAGGTTGCCGAATACATCCTTAATACCTACCATCCTTTGTACAACATGAATCCAACTGAGAGCGAAACCGCTATCCTGAATACATTAGGGAAAAACGGTAAGGTTCTTCCCGGACAGTCCGAGCCAGGTCTTTTAACAACCCAAAAACATGCCAGTATTGCCATGGCGAGGTCAATTCGCTTAAACAAAGTTGGCAATATACAGGGTGAAATGGGTATTGGAAAAACCCGCGTGGCTGCAGGGACAATGGCTTTGCTGAATGAATTTCCAGCATTAGTACTTTGCCCTCCTCACCTGGTTCCAAAATGGATTCGTGAGATCGAGGAAACAATTCCCGGAGCAAAAGGTTATGAGCTCCGTAGGATTGGTCAAAAATCCGAAGATCCTTACGATGTGAACGATGTTCGCCATTTTTTGGAGATGGTTGACAATGGTGATTTGGGACCAAAACCTATTGCGGTTGTGGCTACCACATCTGCAAAAATGTCCTCTGGTTGGCGACCATCTGTAGTAGTACGGAAAGCAAAAACCCCAAATAGCAAATACCGGGTCACCTCATGTTGTTGTCCGGTATGCGGCTCTCCAGTTTACGATTTGGAAGGATTCCCAATAAGGGATCTGGAAGAATTGTCCAAACAACGTTTATTCTGTCAGGCAGACGTACCCGGATGGGTATTGGATGAAGACGGAAAAAAGGTTATTGGAACAGACGGAAATCCAGTTTGGGGCAAAAGGAAATGCGGCACTCCCTTGTTTTCCTTCGACCAAACAAGACGTTATTCAATCGCAGAATACGTTTTGAAGCACTGCAAAGGTCGATTTAAGTTGTTGGTGTGCGACGAATGCCATCAAGAAAAAGGAAAGAGTTCTGATCGAGCCGTTGCGTTTCATCAATTGGTGACCGCATGCAATTCGACCTTGACCCTGACCGGTACATTTTTTGGCGGGAAAAGCACAAGCATCTTCTGGTTATTGCATCGCCTTAATTCCGGCGTGAGGCGCGATTTCGGATTCAATGAAGAAACACGCTGGGCAAAGCTGTACGGTGTCCTGGAAGTAACTCGCAAAACCAAAAGGGAAGGCGAGGAAGAAGACGGATACTTTACTGGCAACCGAAGATATGCCAACAGAGCAAAGGAACTGCCAGGCATTTCTCCAGCAATCATCAACCGATTGTTGGACACAACCGTATTTTTATCCCTGAAAGATTTGGGGATTAAAATGCCAGAGTACGTAGAGGAAGTTGCCGATTTATCTATGGAAGCAGGACAGGAATTTCAGTACCAGACTCTCGAGGACATGCTTAAAACGCTTGCCCAAAAGAATCAACGTTATCTCTCCACTTATTTACAGTGGACGTTAGCGCGTCCGAACTCTGGTTTCCGAGACGAAAAAATTATCCTTGACGAAGTAGATTCGGAAGGACAGAAAACGGATCGGAAAGTTGAGGTAATGGACCTTCCTGCTGTTATAGAAAAAAATGGCCGGCTTCCTAAAGAAGAATGGCTAGTCGACTTTTGTCTGGGAGAGCGTAGCCAAAATCGAAAGGTGTTGGTTTATGTTCGTCAAACAGGCACGAGAGATATTCAGGATCACATTCAAGAAACGCTAAAAAAAGCGGGATTGAGAGTGACCATACTTCACGGAAACGTAGACCCACGAAAACGCGAGGAATGGATTGCAAAGCGTACACCCGGAACGGATGTACTCGTGTGTAATCCAAAACTTGTAGAAACCGGTCTTGATCTGATTGATTATTCCACTGTTGTCTTTCTGGAAATCGAGTACTCTTTGTATACTTTATGGCAAGCAGTCCGTCGTGTCTGGCGCTTAGGCCAAACGCAGCCTGTCAAAGCTGTCTTTTGCGTGTATGAAGGAACGATGGAGAAAAAGGCATTACAACTAATGGGCCGAAAGATGAAAAGTGCCCAATTGTTGTACGGTGACGAAGTAGGAGGAGCGATTGTTCCGGAGGATTCAGAAGATCTTTTAACTGAGTTAGCCAGGAATGTTCTATCCGGGAAAAATCTTTCTGATCTGCAAACTTTGTTTGCAGAAGAAGTAAAAATATCTCACAACGCTATGGGTTCTATGACCATACCAAGCGAGGTAATGACCGTTCCGCTTGCAACCTGGGACGATTGGATAACTCGCCATGGTGGACACATAGAATCGACTCGAAAACGGGTCCGTTCAAAGCCTGCTCCAGACGGACAAGCTAGTCTGTTCTAAAAAATAGAGGATGTGCTTTTTTGGCACATCCTTTATTTTATTGGTCAACAAGTAAAAAACAAAAGTAAATACCGCGAAGTTAATGAGCCAACAGAATGTGAGAACATAGTTAAGTTATATTCCTCACTTCCTTCAATTTATCAAAAATTAGTAAAACTTAGGTTTTAGATCTGTAGCAAAAGTTATTTTAACCAGGGAGTAGTTACAAAATTATTTGCTATATCGTAAAAATTAAGTCAATATTATGCTGGTGTGGGATTCAAGAATTACTAAATTATTATTCTGATTCAAGGAGAAAATATGAAACAATGCACAATTCCAGAAAATTTTGTAACGAGTTACAAAGAAGCTCTTCTTTATGCGTATGCTTTTTTGAATACGGAAAATTTATATAAACCCGAAGTATCTTTGCTTAATAATGAAAAATTAGAAAAACCAAAGAATGGTTTATTAATCAATGATAAGGTATTTACTGACTCATTTGGTGGGCTTAGTAATAGAATTCCTTCTTGGGAAGAATTTTATAATGTTGTCAAAATAAATAAAATTAAATTACTAGTTTGTGTTGCTGGTTGTGATAGTGATGATAAGAAAAGAATCACCCTAATAATTACACCTACTGATTGCTCAATTAATAAGAATAATTATTTCCTTTTTTCAATAGATGATTCAATAAACAATAAACAACAAGATTTTATATTGCAAAGTATTCGAGCAAATTATGAAAAGTATAAGAATCTTTATCAACTAGATTAACAAAAACCCCTTTTAATTCACTTCAAAACCTTAAAAAGGGTAAAATTATTCCATAAAGACTGTTCGGCGAAACGGGTGGAGCAACGAATTTCGGGGTTAGTTAATTAGTAATCGTTGGTCGGACAGAACCTTATTGGGGTCTGTCCGACAGTTCTTTATTTGCAAGTTATTTGAACTGTGTGACCAACAAGGTCATTGAGCTATTTTTCCTTTTGGGGGGCAATGATGGTGTTAACACATCAATCACGTTTATGGGGTAGCCTTCTCTTTAATATTATTAGTTTAATTAAAATCCCCCAAAAAACGCCAGTTATTTGGTATAGACCGTTACCAGCATCGCTTCAATTGCCAACCCACTGTAAACTTGATTTGTATTCTTCATATTTTCATTTAGGAATAATGTAAATTTGGCGTTCTCAGTGGCAAAAAAACGTAACCACTGATCACGACGAAAAGCATTTTGTGATATTACGAAATCATCTAAAATGGAAAAAATTAAGAGAGTGAAATAAACGTTGTTGACGTGTAATATTTTTGTAAATCCAACAGTCTTTTATCTTGATAAATAACAATAATAATGCTAATATGAGTATGCAGAGAGAATCAATATAAGAAATATAAACAACTAATTGCGAGAGGAAATATTCGATGAGCCGGCCAAGCAAACCTGGAATATCAACACTTACAGTACGACCTAATCTAAACGAATGGATGGAAATTAATATATTAGCAGAATTAGATAAACGTAATATGGCGAATGAATTACTCACCATATTGCACAACGAGTTTATGAAGAGATTTCCAAAAGGTCTACAGGATTATTTACAGCAGCACCCAGAATACGAACAAGAAATCAATGGTAAAGAAGCAGTGACCAATAAGGGTTAAGATAGACACCTATAAACTTATTATTGAGTAGATAACTTACACAAGCAAAAAGGAGAAGCATGACAGCAAAGGTTATTGCAGTTGCGAATCAAAAAGGTGGTGTAGGAAAAACAACAACCGCCGTAACACTGGCAAGTGGATTGGCGTTTTCAAAATACAAAACCCTTATTATTGATTTGGATGTCCAGGGGCATGTAGCCAAAGCTTTTAATTTAACTAAAGGCAATGGACTTTATCATTGGGTTGTGAAATCTGAACCGCTAGAAAATATTATTGTTTCTCCTCAGCCAGATTTAGACATACTCACAGGGGGAAAGGAAACGCTCGATGTTGTTCAATTCATAGAAAAAATATCTTTTCAGCGAGAGCGATATTTGCGAGACAAGTTTGCCGAATTGCCATACGATGTGATCATTATGGACGCAGCCCCAAATTTTTCCATGCTGCAAATTAACGCTTTTACTGCTTCAGATATTGTTATCATTCCTACCAAACTATCTACATTTGACTCGGATGGTCTATCCGAAACAATCAAAACATTAACCGAGGTTGCAAAAGCCGGATATTCTCTTCAAAGATTCGGAATACTAGCTACCTTTTTCGACAGAACTACCCAGGAAACACGAACTCAATTCACTCAATTAGTAGAAAAATATGGAGATAAAGTTTGGCCGCCAATTCCCCAAGACACAAACGTGCGCGTGGCTCAGGCTTACGCCAAAACACTTTGGGAGTTTTGCCCCAAATCCCCCGCGGTAATCGGTTTTCAAGATACCGAATCAAACGCTCGATATGGGGGATACGCTGATTTACTAAAAAGGATAGTCGGTTATGTCAGGAACTAATAAAAAAGGACTCACGCGTGTTGATAGTCAAGAGGACATCACTCCAGAAAACATAAAAATAATTACAGGTCAAACCCATCCCATAGGGAGAGACTCCAAAGCCGAGGAACTGCTTTCTGGAGTACCCCAACAAACAAGTAATGAAAAGATTGAAAGCAAATCAAGAACAACGGATCAAGAAACCGGGCCCAAGCCAAAACAAAAAACAAAAGCTCAACAAACAAGAATTAGAAAAGATTATGAAAGAAGAAAAAAAGAATCCATCCTTTTTTATCTACCCGAAGAAGATAAAAAAAGGTTAATTGAAATCGCAAAAGAATTGGAAATCCCTTATTCGCAGATCTGCTCTTTTGCTGTATTGAAATATTTACAAAATATTGAAGAAGCCAAGAACGAATTGAAAAATTTTAGAATCCCATCCAACATTCCGGTAAGCAAGTATATGCTGGATCTAAAAAAAACCAAAAAACGATAATAAGGGTCGCCCCTATATAAAAAGCTGTAAACAATATAGTAAACAGTAAAGTACACAATAAAATATACAATAAAATATACAATAAAATATACAATACTGTATAAAATAGGGTCGCCCCATAAAGCAATAAATGGGCTTGTTTAGCCCATATCTCATATTGGAGGAGTATTTATGAGCGCAGTAAATATTTGTCAGTTTAAAGCCAAATTTCCGAGGATAGGGGTTCTTGATCAGGGTGCTTTCCGGATCACTGGCATTGTGCCAGGCGAGCCAACTGGAACCACAAACGAAATCCAGTTTGTCGTTTATGGGACCGATGCTGCAGAACTCAGCAAAAAAATCAACCCCAATTCAGAGGCCATCATAGTTTCTCATGTACGGCTTCTTGATGATCAAAAAATCGAGTTTGTCGTTGATAGCCTAGATTTGATCGAGGGAACTGGAAAATAATTCGACATCCTTTAATTAGAAGGGTGGGGATGTGTTTATATTGTCGGTTGGAGGGCGATAGTGACCAGAACTAACAATTTTACTGCCTTAGTGGACTTTACCAGTAATAAATACTTCAAAGAGCTTGATCGTAATGGCAAAAAAATTTCTTTCTGCAGGATCGTTGGGTTTGTTCGCTCAAGTCCAGGATCAAAGGCGGCAGAAGGGGTTCGTTTTCTGGCCTATGGGCCGCTTGCTGAACTCGTTTTTGCCAGTGTCCAAAAAGGGACGAGAGCTTTTATTATTTCCCATCTTCAAACGAGAGTTGATACAAATGGACACTATTTTGTCGAGCTAGTTATTGAGGATATTCAATATATTTCTGGCGAAAATCATGAGGCTGCCGAGAAAAAAATGGAAGAACTTATTGCAAGCGGCGTTCTTCACTCAAGTTCTCCCGATGAACTTAAAATTAATATCGAATCTGATTTAGGTGATGAAGAAAATGGGCTATAAGTTAAGTAAAGGTGAATTGGCGTTAATTATTGTTTTTATTCTTCTTGTTGTGTTTGGAATAGTTGGCTGGACCTTAACCCCAACAGATGATCGAGGTCAGCCTCTCCTTTTACTCCCCGATGTTAAAAAAGTTGAAGATTACCGCAAACAGGCAAAAAATTGGGCAGAAGAATTGACATTGCTTGATGGTCGCCTGGCCGTATTACTGAGTGACAACTCAAATGATCTTTATTCACAATCCAAAGACTCACAGGATCTTTTCAATGATTATATCAATATCGTCAAAGATATTGAAAATACCGAAGCTCCTGCAGCGCTCACGGGATTAAAGAATATGCTGGACGACACTTCATCGTCTTACCTAAACGCTTGTCAATCTGCATTAATTTGGGTAAGTAATTCAACTGACGGGAACCGTGCTACTACCGAGAATTTAGTTACTGAAGCCCATAACAAATTGAACGAACTGGAGAATAGCACTTGGATGAAATAAGCATTGCCAACATTGCAGCAATAGCTGACGCAGAACGTCAAATGAAGGAAGAATTACTCCGAGACAGAACAAAAGCAAATGAAATTGTCCAGGCATTCCAAAGCAGATTCTGTAAAGAGAATGGACTTGTTTCACCTTCGCAAAATTCGGGCAATCGTACTGCGGTCGAAATTGTAAATTCTCTGATCACCGATGTTCGGGTGGTTATTGCTCAACTTAATAGACATATCAAAGCCGAAAATATTGAAGAACTAAAAAAAGATAACGAAAGATTGTCTCTGGAATGCGACAGCTTAAGGGAGCAACTAAAAAACGCTACTAAAAGTCAGCAAACATTACCAGACGAGGATAACTACGTGGCAAGACTTTTTGATTCTCTAAGTAGTCAAAACTCAAAAAGCGAACCATCCACTAAAGACCTTCCCCGCCCTACCAATAAAAGAGTTGAAGTAATACAAGAAGTCAAGGAACCTGTTTCTGAAAACAATAACAACCCAATTAACTTTCAGATATTACGGATTGCAGGAAGCTCCAAAGCGGTCAAGGTCAATACGCTTATTGAACTGTGTAAATCAAAGTTAGATGTGCCGGAAACTATGATCAGAACCGAGATCCAAAAATTAGATGACGAGGCAATGATCGTTATCGAAAAAGCAGAGACCAAACCCACAGCTAAAGGTGTGATTTACCCTGATATTTTCAGGCTGACTAAAAGTGGGATGAAACTGGTGGATGTAGAAAAAGAATCTGAGCTCGAGCGCTGGATTAACCAAAACAAAGGGATTACTTACCAAGAAGTGCCTTTGATCTTCTATGCAGTCGAAGAGTTTCTACCGAAACACGGTTATAGCCTTGTGAATTTATTCGAGGAAGTCCCCTTTACATTCAAAAGTGGAAGAAAAGGTTTCACGCCACATATCCACTTAAAGAACGACAAAGGAGCAAACATTTATTTAATGTTTGAGGGGTCTGGTACTCGCGGAGAATCCATACACGAATATTTTGATGATTATTATGAATTCACAAACGGCGATATGTACTTCCTATGCCCAAATGGGAAAATAGCCAGGTCGGTGGAAGGGGCAGTCAATTATCATAAAAAGAATTCTGCAAAGATAACAAATATAGCCGATTGGGCAGCATACGACCAAAAGTTAGTTGCTGGTAATCAAGTACCTTCGACAATATGGTTTGTTCAATTAAGGGAGAATTTGAATGGCTCTGGAAGAAGCACAAATTGAAACAATATTAAAATTGTTTGAACACCAGGGAATGTTAACCATACAACAAGCACTGACCCTTTATCCAGAAAATATTTCAGACTCGTCATTGAGAAGATGCTTAAAAAAAATGATCGTTCCAGTTAACGATCATCCAAAAGCCTTATTGGGATTTTCAAATATTACCCGTCCTTGGATTTCGCCAACAGGCGCACCAGAAATATATTATTACTTAACTGAAGCTGGCGCCTATGAGTATACAAAATTAACTGGAATTAGATTAGTTGCTCCAAATCCACAAGCACAGCCCAAATCTAAACAACATGCTCTGGCCTTGGTAGATATCGCAATAGCAATCCGGGAGAAAAATGGTAAATGTATCTGTAACCGTCAGGTAAACATAGACAAAGGGGATGAATTCGAAGATGAATTTATTAATTCAGCCCAACCCGACGACAAAAGGAATTCTTATACACGACCCGATATTCAATTCACTTATGTTGGAAACCCGGATTTTGTTCAATTCCTCGAATTTGAGCATTCCAGAAAACCAAAACGACTTGAAGATATTCTCGTAGCAAGAATGAATCGCTGGCAAGACCTTTTATCAAGTGAGGATGGGAACCATTATTCTAAGAACATTATGGTGTTATTTTTCTTAGATCCAGAGGATCAAAAAGAGAAAACCAGCCAATCAATTTGGATGAAAGCTCTTTATAAATTTATTGAACTTCGCAACGGGGAGTTACCAACATTTAAGATATATTCCATGGATTTCCGTGATTTCATTAAAAAACCTACCTTTTCCATAAAAGACTATGTTTTGATGGAAGCTAGTCAAGATCCAGAAACATATTTTCTGAGGAAGAAAAACGAAGAATTCTTCAACCGAAAAGCAAAGGAAATATTTGAACCTCTTAATTCCGACCTCTCAAATAAAGCAAATGATGAATATTACAAAGAAAAATATTCAGTATTGGCCGGGATGCAGAACTACACAGGCCGGCAAGAGTATTTCTTTATGCAGGTAAAAAAACTATATGAATTAAGTATTCTCACAGATAAACCAAATGGATATTCTCTGGCTTCAGTCCCGTGGGTAAGCATAGGATTATTACGTCAATGGGTTGAGCAGCCGCAGTTACGTACCCTGCGTGAAAGGTTGGTAGTTGGCTTAGCCGAAGTTCATGCTGGATATTTACGCGGAATGTCAGTTGCTGCAGATATCCTTGATCGAGTAATGTGGGAATCAATATTCCCATATTTTAATTTTGCTCAAGGGGGGCCTCTAGGGTATTTCACTAACCTAAATATCTCAATTGATGGCAAGGAAAAAGACAATAGGCTCATTCCAGTTACAAATGTAAGTAGTCATTGGGAGGGAGTTTGCACGACTGACGAAGAAGGTCGTCTCATTGAAAATGCGATCAATTGGATGATCGCAACTCTCATTCAATATCCTGGAGAATTAGGTCTGACAAAAAATGAAAAACCTTATATGTCAATTCTTTTTGAGCCGATAACTTCGTCTGCACAAAAGAAAACTGTTCGCAGATCCAAAGCTTACCCAAAAACTAGCCCAAAAACTAGCCCAAAAACAGGCTCCAAAGCATAGATGCGTTTCTGTGGGAGCATTTTATATATCCAATAAATAACGAATACTTTTTTTCAAAAACAAAACTTATTTTCAAATGGCATAAATGTTGTTTGAGTGGTCTCAAATAAACAACAAATTAAATTCCAAAAAATCGAATACTTTTTTTCAAATGCAAACACTTTTTTTCACCTCGAAAAAGGCAATTACTCTCACGTATATACGCATAATAAATGGCTTATTTCTTATACTCTACTAAAAGAAAATTATTCGAAGTTTAATATTTTTGGATTTTTACACCGAAGGTTAACTATAGTCTACTTATTTTCATATTCACTAGAGTGACCGCGCACAGTTGACGGTTCGCCGCTCACCTAAACCCGTAAACAGCTTACAAAAACCAAGCCCGTTTACCAGAGTACAGAGAACAAAAACAGAATACAGAAAACCTTGTTTTCGCAATCCGTTCACTGAGTGCTGGTGCACCGGCACAAGATCACAGCTAATGTAAACGCTAACACAAGCCGCGCGCTGCCCCCCCCTCCCCCTCACCACCTTCGCTATATTTGCCGGCTCACTGTTTCCAGTACACAATCAACAGCCAACCCAAATTCCCCACTTGACACGAAGTAGTAAAAGTAGTATTGTTAATATAGAAAGTAGAAATACTACTTTGATTAACTTATTGGTTACATTAAATACGAGGACTGACTATGGTAAATACTGTGTACCCCCAACGAAATTGACCCCTGCAAACTAATTCAATTGAATATGTTCGCCAAGCGAACTGTTTGCCCGGTATGCGGATCGCCGAAGCAGCTGTCAAATGACTTCTGGAACGTAATCTCATCTCTTGGCCTAACCGATGTACCTGGTTGCTGCCCAAAATGCAGGAGTCTGTACACCATTCTGGTCAATGTCCGCAACCAAAAACATAAGGGCGAGAGCCGGCCTTTGGTCGTATTCGCTACCCAAAATGAAAGGAGAACTAGCTACTAAAAACCGGAAATTAATCTATACGAAATTTAATCACCGGCACAATTAGTGCATGGCGTATCTGAACACATATGTGGAGATCTTATGATATCTAAATCGAATCAAGATGACGAGAATACCAACCGAATGAAACGCTATCAGGTCCTTCTTGACCCCGGCGAAGCTGCCGTGATCGATGCAATAGTGGCCAGCGAAGGGAGAAAAGTTTCTAACGTATTAAGAATCTTCATCGAAATTGGAATCTACACCCTTCTTGGAAACCAGGCAGAAGTAAATAAACGACTCCGCAGGGTGCAAGTCCTTAGCAAAGAGGACATCGAAAAAATATTGCTGGTAAACTGATAACGGTAAATTTATAAATGGGAGGAAAATATGACTGATATGACAATAAACCAGAATGCTGAGCCGGCAAAGAAAACCTCATTTGGTAAAAAACTACTGAAGGTTTTGCTGATCCCCTACAAAATATTTGAATTCATCGTGTTTTGGGGTGTTTTGCTGTACGGGGGGTCAAAATTAGTCGTCAAACTTTATTTTGATCTAATCCTTTACCTGAACGGACTTAAATAAGGACTAATTTTCTTATTAATTTTTACTCGTTGATTTATGAAAGGGGAATGATTTATGACAAATACAAATACAGATGAGAATATCAAAACTTATCAAGAACCAAAAATCCTAAAATTCAATGCGGCATTGGGAAAAATTCTTTTATTTCCCTTCCGCCTGGCTTTCTATGTTTACAAATATATAATTCGCGTAGTTTCGATTATTTTATTTATCGGTTTGATCGCTATTTCGATCCGGGCGGCTTATCCCATGACCCTGCCAGAAGCCCGTGGCATGACATACTATCAATTTTTGGATCACCGCTGGACTTCGATTCGTGACGGATTAGAAAATGCACATATGGAATTTGAGGTATTGGGAGCAGTATTATTTCCAACATACTACCTAGCTGCTGCTCAAATACCGTTCTGTGAATTATTCCCGGATAGCAAGTATACCCATTGGGTAAAGACAGTCATAATGAACGATTCGATCTATGCCGAATTTAAACCCAGAACAAAGGTGACTTGGTCTAATCTTCCGGCAAGTTTATGGGAAGTATTTGAACGTACAAATTGGTTCTATTTTGTCACCATTGACGGCTCAAGCATTCCTGCCATGACCTACCCTGAAAACTAAGCAAAGGAAAAGAAATCAATTGATTGCGGGGAACAATCTATGGACACTACAAATACTGTTGAGAGCAATACTAAAAATACTCAACCTAAAAAATATGAATTCGCCGAAGCTTTTGGAAATATCTTGTTCTTTCCCTTCCGTCTGGCTTTCTATGTTTATAAATACACCATTCGTGTGGTTTCGATCATCCTGTTTATCGGTTTAATCGCCATCGCTATCCGCTCGGCTTATCCAATGGAATTGCCAGAAGCTCATGGCGTCACCTATTATCAATTTCTAAGTGAGCGAATTAATGCTTTCAATAAATTTGCTGACAATAAAAAAATAACAGGAATATATAAAATCGGATTTACTTCAACTGAATTTGTGCTTTACCCGATTGCGTACGATGGAATTTTCCCCCTTATTTTCCCTCGCCTATATCCAAATAGCCAATTTAGTAAATGGATAAGTAAAAATATGAACAGCGGAGGCAATTATTCTTATATCCTTCCGCGCGGAGAAGCTAAGTGGGAAAATATTTCAGGTCTAGTATGGGAATCTGTAGAGCGATCCAGTTGGGAATGGTTTGTGATATTGGGGAGCCATCCAACAATTCGAAACAGTGACTACATTCCTTACCCCAAATATTCTACTGGAAAATAAGGATCATTCAACGAAGAAACCTAATAATAAAAATTTAAGAAAGAAATCTCGCTTTTTCCAGTGAAAATTATCTTGAGAGTGATCGAGTTAGCGCTGTTTATTCTGTTAGCCGTGATCTTGGCGCTCATAATTCTCGGCGTTTTTCGATCCTTTCAGACGATGACAATGTTGGATGCACACGGGATGAACTATAAGAATTTGTTCAGGAACGCGTAGAATCACTTGGCCCGTACTCTTCTACGGTCAACGAATCCCAAAAAATCGCTTGGACAATCCTAAAATCGGTCTTGATCAGCTTTCCGGCTTCCTTGTCGAAACTGGCTCCCGAATTGGATATCGAAAGATACTTTCCAAATAAGGCCGAATTGGCTTATGTTGAGTACCACTCACAAAAATCATGGTCTGAATTACCGGACCTCTATTGGAAAACGTTCGAGTGTACAAGTGGCTGTAACCTGCGCACGATTACCAAAATACGCCTCACCCGGCCGGCATATCAGACTGAATTGGACAAAAATAATTGAGTAAAAAAAGCTTTTAAGCAAAACTAACATTCTATTTGTTTTGCAATTTACCACGAATTACTAGAGGGTCTTTAGAAAAGTTCTCTAGTTTTTTGATCATACAAGAATCGTTTCTTTAAAAAGCATCGCTGGAGCGAATTGTCGTGTATAATGTCTATGTTATATAGACAATTGGAGATTATATGATAAATGTACCCATTGCTCAGGCACACAATAGGCTTTCGTCTCTACTCAAGAAAGTCCAAAAAAGTCCCATCCTTATCACGCGTCGTGGGAAGGCAGTTGGGGTTATATTGTCCCCAGAGGAATATGAGCGTCTGCGCCAATTTGAAGGGTACAACAATGTTTTACTGCTCTCTCAAACCTTGCGTATGAACGGAGTAAGCGCCAAAGAGATTTATCAGAATTCTCGGGATGAACTAGAGGGAAGAGATGATCATTGATGCAAGCGTTCTGTTGAACGCATTCTTTCCCGATGAACATCAAACACAGGCTCAATTACTGCTGCGCAATCATGCTGCTGGACAGTTACAACTCAAAGCTCCAACATTATTGATGTATGAGATAAACAATGCAGTTTGGCAGGCGGAACGGCGTGGGCGTATTACGAATGGCCTGACGGGTGAAATCTTGCAGACTGCTTCGGCTTTAGGAATCGAATTGATATCTATGGACTGGGGGGACGCAATCCCTTTGGCTCGTCGCTTTGGACGTAGCGCCTATGATGCGGCTTACCTAACCCTTGCAGAGCGACTTGGCGAACCTATGATTACCGGAGATTTACGTATGTATAATGCGGTTCATCTAGAGTTGGATTGGGTGGTGTGGGTTGGAGAATATTCTAACGAGTAAACTACCGTCAGCTCAGGCTAACGATCTTCGGACAGAATTTACTTATAAAACTGGATTTCAACCGAAGTCCAGTTTTTAATAATGGTATCTCCCCTGTAGAAAATCGATCTGGTCATCACGGACAAGGTAAACGATGCGATGTTCCTGGGTTAATCTTCGCGACCAGACGCCCGGTGCCAGATATTTCAAGGGTTCCGGTTTACCGATCCCATCGAATGGGTCACGCAGAATGGCATCAATCAAATCGAAAGCCCGCAACGCCAACTTGCGGTCCGTTTCCACCCAGTAGTGCAAATCCTCAATGAATTCCGGTTGAAAAACAGCGAGCCTCGTCTTTTTACTCAACCCCAACCTCATGTTTTAAATCATCAACCGACATATTCTTCCCCTCGTTTTTCATAGCTCTCCCTAATGCTGAAAATAACCTCTCAGCATTTTTTGGTGACCGCAGTAGGTAGGAGGTTTCTATCAAAGTCTCCAATTCTGAGGCAGAGATCATGGCTACATCCTCTTCTCCGCGGCGTTGGATAACCACAAGCTCACGGTCTTTTGTTACCTGATCCATCAATTTTGCCAGGTTGGCTCGTGCCTGGGTATAGGTTGTTTGAATTGTCATCATAACTCCTTGTATGTACAGACTTACTGTACAACATAATTGTCCTCTTGTCAATTGTGTTTAGAGTTCAGTATATAGACATAGAGTGCGGGTATAAATAATCAGAATTATGTCGGGATTGGACAAATTAAAGAGTGGTATAATCTCGCTAACAACTGAATATATTTAACGACCAAAACTTTTAACAGCAAGACTAACATAGATTACCATAGGTCGATTTTTCAATGCCCACAAGCGGCATTGACGAATCGACCTTTTTTTATTTTCTACCCAAAAAAGGAGGAATTTTTGCATGAACAACGTAAAATCGCCAAAAACCCTGAAAGAGAAAAATGCTGTTAAGGCAAGATGGATCACGTCTGGTGTAATTTTGGTCGCCGTAGCGGTTTTATTTATCACCGGTTTAGCCAGCAAGTTATTTCAAACCATATTTCCAACCCCCACACCAGAAGTCAATCCAGAAGCCCAAATTTCAGAAGCCGGGGTTACAGCTTACTTGAATTTTGATCGCAATAATTATGACACCTGGATTGCTAACTTATGCTCGATCAGCACCGACCTGACCTGTGCAGATCTAAAAAACACCGATGGCCCGAAGATGAAAGCGGCTGCTGATAAAGCCGGAATGAACAGCACAGTAACCAACGTCAAAGCCATCAAGATGGTGGCCGAGAATCAGTCTGATGAACTTGGACATCAACAAATTTGGGCGGTTACTTATACCTACTCCAATTGGAACGGCACAAAGGACACCTATGACTACGTGACCATCACAGAGGGAAATGGAGTTTGGAAATTCGATGGTTTTACGATGGTTCCACAAAACATTCTCAATGCAGCATTTGGAGCACAGCTTACTCCTCAAGCTACTGATACTGTTCAACCCTAGGGAGTTTCTATGAAAACAAGCGTTTCCAAAATAATTGCTTTTTCTTTAGCCATTACCCTTACTCTTACCTCTGTGTTGGTGAATATGGTTCATGCCGATGACACCACAACCACCGGAGCAGATTGGAGTAATTTTTTCAATTCAGACGGAACCATGCGTAGTGATGTTACCGATTCCGGCATAGTAGAGACAACCTCGGATTGGTCTACCGATTCAGGTGGCGATGGAACTGAAACCGAAGAAGCGGAATATCATGTTTACGTTGCCGCCAATGGGGATACCATTGTTGCTCCTTCTGCAACAACGCTCATTGGAATGATTGCCTCAGCCGATGATTCTGGCTTGAATTCCGCAAACAGCACTTATCAAACCGGCGTAGGAACCTTGGCTTCTTACCTGGATATTTACTCTCATATTTCATCTGAGCTATCAGCAACAACTGATCTTTACATAGCCGGGGAGAATTCCAGCATTGACGATTCGTCCAGTAATTCCTCAGTTCAAGATTCAATCGCCCTGCTTTTGAAAAACCTACAATCGGCAAATTTGGGGAATTATTCAGAGGGATCAACTGGATATGTTAACAATCTTTTGTTCACATATAACTATCTAAAGAAATTAATTGGAACAGGGATTACAGAAGGGATGCTTACAGATACCTACCTGTATTACTCTGCAGGAAACTGCAAGAATAGTCCGGTAGGCTGTGAGCAGGTTTGTAAACTCGTTCCCTCAGCCTGTGGTTCGTCTGATGATTCAACCTCAGCAACTGCCCCCACCAGCTATGCCGGCTGTCCAGCTTCAACCATTGTTCCAGGAACACCATCCTACTCAATCTACAAAGTGGCCCCAAATAATCCTCTCGTAGTAGGGCAGGACCCCAACAAAAGGGGAGCGGATGTCGGGTATTCGGTCACAATTCCCCCAACGGTTTACACCTATTACATTGCCAAACCAGTCTATAAAACAATTCAAACCTGTACGGTTGAGGGTGGTTGCGGAACTTCTGCGGCGAGTAAAAAGTTAGGTGGAAAGGTTGTGAATGCAACCGTTCTCGACCACGTGGATTGCGAAAAACATGTCGAGGTTTATCAAGAATCAATTACCGGGTTGGGAGCCACAGCTTCCTTGTCTCAGGAAAGCATCAACTGGATCAACAACAAACTTTCTGCCTATTACTACGGAGCGCATACTCTCCAGACAACCTTCAACCTGATTCCAGGACTAGCTTCAGCAAGCACTTATTGCAGCAACAAGGTTTGTTATGCGGGTGGGTCTGTCACTCGTATTCAATTTCGCGACCCTGGCACATACGGTCTATCGCTGGTTGTTCGAACCTCCGGAACACCCGTAACTACCGGTCGCACTTTCAACACTACCGGAAGTTTGACAGTTTCGTTCATCGCTGTGCGCTTGATCGAAAACGGAAGTTATTAACATGGACCTATTGAACATTATCAATCATGGCTTGATCTACATCACCAACGGAATTCTGGTGACCATCTATTTCCTCATCAGCCTGCTGCCAGCCCTTATCAGTTTAGCCAGCGCATTGCTCCTGATCCTTACCCTGGATAAAGACGTTCAAAATAGTGTGAACTATAGGCCGGCCAGAAATGGACCAATGGGAAGCGACCCCATGAACCGGCGAGACGCTCTGTATTCGAGTACCGAAACCTCCAGCACTATGAAAACTTCTCAGGTCCTGACCATCATCGCAATCAGTCTGTGGCTGATCGCTCAAACTGGAATGGCCGCTCCTGTACCCTGGATCGGGGCATCGATGTGGGTATTTGCCGTGATTGTCCTGTTCGTTTTGCCGGATCATCGACGCTACAACCAGTTGTGGTTTATCAAGTCTTGGCTTGTGATCTACGCTATCGCAGTGATTGGCAGCCGGCTCTACATTCACTACACTTCACAACTTTCTGCCAGTCAATGGGCCAATATCATCGGTTCAGCCCAAACAGCATCTACGGTCATTGCCAATACCAAAGGCAATACCACCACCATTATTACTTATGCCCTCTGGTTCATTGTCCCCCTTGGATTCTTTGCTAAGACCATCCGGGAATTGTTCGTGAATCCGATCAACCTGCTCAGTCCGAAGGCGGGTGTACAGGAAGTCCTTCGCCGGATTCGTGTTCGCTGATTCTCCAGCCCTAGTGGTGCACGTGGATGGGTTCGACTCCCATCAGGGCGCTTTAATCTGATTTTATCTTCCTAAGCGCATTACATTGGACTTGATTCACTGTAAGAAGCTGAAGAAAAATCAGGTTAATAACATAGCTGGTAACACCTAACATAGCTTTATTACAACAGGTCGACAAGGAGACGGAACAGGAGAAGGGCGACACTCCGGTCGCGCTCTTGTTCCACCTTTCAGGAGCGCCATAGAAACATTCAATCCAAAATTGGATATTTTTCTTGTGTTCCCGAGACGGAATGGAGAAAAAACATGACAGTTACCTTGATCGACAATATAAAAATTCCCTGGCTGGCCGGGAAGAAAAAGCCTCCCCTGATTCCGGAAGATCTGAAAGAACTCCAGAGAGGGTTTAAGATCGCGCCAGACTTTGTGAGTATGGACTATATGTGGTTCGAGGTGGAAGAAATAGAGAATGGCTACACTTACCACGGTTTTCGGGTAGTGCGTTTATTGGAGCTCCGCTTCATTCCCCTGGACGCACGGGCGGACTCAGGATTACTCCAAAAAATGAAAAGTGTTCTGCGCTCTCTATATGGAGCCAAGGTCTCTTTTGTCTGCCTAACCGGTGGGTTATTCTCTAGCCCTGCAGTCGGTATTGTACAGTGCTACGGGGTAAGTGTTTTCAGTGAAACACTTGATGACGCTGTGTCAAAATCACAGCAAGCCCTGTACGCTTTGAAGTCGGCTATGGTTTCTGCTTATCGACAGATGAAATTGGAACCCCTGAGCACAGAAACAGGTAAATGGATCTTCACGTCTTTGGCCGGCATGAATCACACCCTAGTCGTGGTCGGGCAGCCGGACCCACGTGAAAACACAAAAGGAGGAAGTACTGCCCTGGTCAGCAACCCCTTGACTTCGGGGAATGACACCTCACAGCAATACTCCCTTCAGCAAAACGAAATACTCTTTCGAGGTATGAGCTCTCTCAAAGAAGATTTTGTGTTCATGGTGATGACCTCCCCAATATCTTTAAGCAATATCGCCGATATGTTAATTGGCCTGGGTGAGCAAACAAGTTCGTGGGCAAGCTGGCAAACGGGTATGCGGGCTGCCAGTTTTGGTGTCTCATTACCGGCAATCTTGGCCGGCTCCATGACTGACGGAACGGCTCACGGAACCGGAACAAACACGGGTATTTCTCATTCCGATGGTACAGCTCATACGGATGGCACGGCTCATTCTGATGGCACAGCCCATACGGTAGGACACGCAGATTCGTCTACATGGGGAAAAACGGAAACAAATGGAGTAACCGTCACAGATTCCACTTCTCACTCTGAAGGTGTGACTAATTCAACAGGTACATCGCATTCAGAAGGACAAAGCACATCAGAATCCACCGGAACAAACTCAGGTACGAATTATGGAAATACTGTTGGCGGTTCGGTAAGCGCGGGTGTACCAGGTGTTGTATCCGCATCCGGTAGCTATGACCATAATTGGGGTGGCTCAAACGGAGTAAGTTCAGGAGAATCTAGTGGTACGTCCTCCTCAGATACCACCAGTCAATCCACGGCTATCTCGTCCTCAAATAGCACCGGTCATTCGGTTGCAGTTTCCCATTCCGAATCAAATAGTATAGGTGGGGGAAGCACCGATTCCACAGCCGATACCACCAGTCAATCGGACGCCACCAATCATTCCGACGCAACTAGCAAGTCGGATGGAACCAACTCAGGGAGCTCCATCTCTGATTCGTCCAGCCAGGGATTTTCCAATGGTCTGTCTGTTGGGATCGCACCGTCAATGTCGATCTCTGAAAGTTATCAGTGGCAATATGACCCGGCCATACTCTTGGTCGAGATTCTCCGTACCCAACAAAGACTTCTAAAAAATGCCAGTATAGAGGGGGCGTATTACTGCGATGTATACGCATTTGCAAAGACAGAAGAGGGGAAAAAAGCCATGATGGGGTTGATTCCGGAAGCATTTTACGGCACAGAAGATGTTGTCACCGGGGTTCAAACCCGTGACATGACCCCGGACGAAGAACAGTACATCATTCGTCACGCTCAGGTATTTTCACCAAGCACCCGTGTACAGACCATCCCTGAAGTAATGAGTGGTTACTTGGATTCCACCATGCTCACATTACTCCAGCTTGCTGCATATACTGCCCCCGGTGTTTACGAATTGGGGACAGCTACCACTGTGCAAGAAGCTACCCCGGATTTTGCTTTTTACCCGGAAATGAAAGGGGATGTAGAAATTGGTCGGTTGTGGGCGGGCGAACTAGGCGAGTACACAAATTCGCTCATGCGTCTCACTCCAGAGAGACATTTTCATACAGCGTTTTGTGGGGATACTGGTTTTGGAAAATCGGTTGCTGCAGAACGGTTGGCGTATGAAACTACCCTCAAGTGGCATTATCGCACGGTCGTACTTGATTTTGGGCAGGGGTGGCGTCGGGCTTTGAATTGGCCAGGACTGGAAGGTCGAGTTGACATCCGGCAAATATTCCCTGGAGCTCAACGTCCTCTACGCTGGAACATCCTGCAGGTCCCCAAACGCATGAACGCCGGCCAGTATCGGTCGATGATCGCAGAACTCTTTGTGAATGCCGGCCAAATGGGACCCCGGCAACTCGGATTTCTGCGGAGAGCAATTACAGAGAATTACCAGAACAACGGTGTTCTGTTAGTTGATCCAGGGGCAACTTCTCAGCACGAACGAGAATTGCTGTTCTGGAGCAAGATCCAAAACGAGCAAGAGGTCAGTGCAGTCATGGCCAGACGGAACGAATTGGGGATAGACCCCAGGGATAAAGACAGCTATCCCCCCGTATCCGTAGATATGCCCTTATCGGCCATGGCTGCATCAGACCAACAGGCGATATTCGTTTGCCGAAGTAAAAACTGCAACATCAGGCAAGTGATCACCAGTTTGCGGTCCATGCAGAATTCTATCGGAAAAAACGATCAAGCCAGTCGCACATCACTCGAAGGATTATTGCTTCGAGTGGAGATATTTGAAGACGCGGATATGTTCCGTCAGTATGGCCCTGGAGCAGATAGTTTACCCATTGAGGATTTGGGGCTGTTGGGGGACAAAGACGACCCCTGGGGATTGGTGGTGATCGAGGGTGGTTCCGAAATGAGTGATGAATTCTCAAAGATAGCCATTCTCTCACTCTTGGCAAGCATTTTGTACTTTGATGCGATTGCGCGTAGGCGTGAAAGCTTGGCCGGCGCAAAATTCCCCCCCATGCAGATATTCTTTGAAGAAGCCAATAAGATTTTAAGTGGAACGGGGGCAGGGGCTGCTACCTCAGACGGAACTGGATCAAAGGAAGGTGGGGTAGGGGAGATCTTTCAAACCATGTGGCGCGATGGTCGTAAGTACAAGATTTTCCTGCACTTGATGGCGCAAACTGTCAGCCAGTTACCTGAAGGCATCATGGCGAGTTGCAACAACATATTTTGCGTCCAGACAAAGAACGCGAAAGACCGGGATATGGTTCTGGCTCACATTGGCCGCAGTGAAAAAGGCATTGTGAACACGGAATACAAACGCTACCTAGCCAGAATTCCCCTCAAAACTGCTTTGTGCAAATTGGGGTACAGCGACGACGTTACTCAAATCGAACCAATGCTTGTCAATCCAACCCGTGTGCCTGGTGAAGAACCAAGTGATCGGGACATTATTTCAATTTTAGGAAGGAATTAGAAGGAGGAACCCGAAATCATGATACACAGCATAGTTATTTTATTGCACACCTGGCCAGGGCAAGTTATTCTCGACACACTAGGGGTTGCCTTTGCTTTTTCAGCGGCAATGGCGCTGCTCAAACATCGATGTGGCCAAAGACATATAAGCCTGGTGTTTTTGGGCGTTTCGTTTGCTTTGATGGGTATCTTTCTGTTTATTGGCGTGACCGTTTTGTTGGATGCCTCGGCTCATACTCAGGCAGGCCTGGTCACCGTTCTGAACTCATTGGTTTAGGAATATGAAAGCAAAAAATCAATGACAAAAAAGCAAGAAGAAGAAATCAACCTGATTATTCAGAATATGCAGATTCTTCTCAGTAACATGCTCCCAGTTTCCGAATCTGAAGCTGTTTTGCAAGCTTATAGCGAAGCCCGGTTCATTCTGGAAATCGAACTTTTGAGAATATTTCAGGCCAGTTTACCTTCAGTCACAAAAAGGGCTATGACCGACGCTTCTGTTATCCGTGAATCCCTGATCTATGCGGTGAACGATGAATTAACACATAGTCGGAATAACTTTACTCTGTCAGCGTTGCGTTTGGAAAATGCAGAGAAGATCAAAAATCGTTTATTGGATTTTTCTTTTCCTGTTTCTAAAGAAACAGATAATCAATCACTCAAAGGAGATTTATAAATGAAAAAGCGTTCCCCAATCGGTATTATTGTAGTTGCTGTTCTTCTCGGTTTGGCCGTGATAGTGGTATTACAAACCGTGATTAAACCCACCGCTGTTGTTGTTGCCAAAGTAGCCATTGCCCCGGGAACAACCATAACTGCAGATCTAGTCGAAGTTCGTACAATCCCGGCTGGTGGTTTACCTGCCGGCACTTATGCTTCAGTGGACAAGGTAATAGGTAAATCAGTTGCCGTAGCTCGCACAAAAGGGGATTACATCACCGATGCAATTTTGGGGAACACAGCTTCAGCCGGGGTTCCCTCAGAACTCGCTGCCGGCCATGTAGCCATTTCCATTGATGTCGATAAAGCCAGTGCGGTCGCTGGCATTTTGCGTGCCGGCCAGACCGTAACTTTGATCGGTATGATCTCCCCGGATGTGCTTAGCCAGGAAAATTCATTAGCAAGCACAACCGCACAAGCCATCACAACTAACGACGGATCGGTTTCTACGATCCAAAATTCAATGGTAAACGCCACTCCCACGGCTGAGCCAGTTTTAGGTCCCCTTGGTAAGATCACCATCACCGGCGTGAAAGTACTGCTAGTTCCACAGAATTTCCAATATCAAGAGATTTCCTCCACATCTTCAAACCAAGGTGAACTGCTGGCGAGCTCACAAACAACAAACGAAGACAAGAGCGTTATTGTCCTGGATGTACCAACTACCCCGGTTGAGATTGCACCTGGTGTAAAAGTAAATCCAGTTACCTTGATTGCCGCTCTCAACGATTACGGCAAAATCTATCTTGCGCTCGAATCCTCAACCGGCACATCTGTTACTGCTGACGATAATCTGACTCTTAATTTAGCCGAGTTCTACAACCAGATTAACGATTCGTCCTCAACCCAAACCAAATAAATTTTTCGGAGAAAAATACATGGAATCCACTGATCAACAAGTTATGACAGTGCTGGCGGGCGTAGACTCGGGCATTGTTTATCAGCAAATGGTCCCTGCTTTCGCAAATGACAACAGATTCGCAATTGGGACAACATGCAACAATTGGGGAGAATTTGAGCGGACTCTTGAACAACTTCGTCCTGAATTACTGGTGACCCAAGCCAGCATAGCTCCTAGCCCCGATCAACTCATAAAAGTACTTTCTCGCTTGAATATTTGGAGCGGGGTAGCCATTGTTTTGATTAATGCAGACGAAAAACCCACCCAAAATTTATTTGAGCGTGTTGCATCGGTACGAAAGGTGATCACCCTGCCGGTAAATTGGGGTGAAGTTACTGAGGTTGGCTATTCCGTTGTGATTACCGAACGGACGAAAAAAATATCCTCACAAACCATGATCCCCACTGCTAAAACACAGCAAGCTGTATCTACCTTGACCGGGATGAGCACTGTGGCGTTTGTTTCCGCTAGCGGGGGAGTAGGGCGTACTACCCTGGCAGAGAATATTGGATATGAATTAGGACGCACTGGCGCAAAGACCTTATTAATGTCGATGGATCTGCCAACTCCAACGCCGCTCCACATGCACCTTCGCACTACTCCAGACGCAGCCGAGTATTTTAGTAATCCAAAAGAAGGATTCAATCGTTGTATCCAGCGTTACGCCGACTTGCTTGAAGTGATTCTAGCCCCCGAAAATTCAATGTCCTATGCCAAATACGGCGCATACGATGATGATAATGGTTCGGTATTCGGATTAGTACACCAAACCTGGAATAAAAACTACGGTGCTATCCTGCTTGATTTACCCGCCGGCGAAGGGTCATGGATGATGCAGCCCCTGCTCGCTGCAAATAAAGTGGTCATCGTGGCACGACCAACCCTGGCCGATCTCCGGGGCGTCTTGCACATCATGGAGTTGATCACCTCTGTTATCAACCGGGATGTGCAGATTCCCAAGACCAACATCTTTCTGGTAGTGAGCCAATTTACAGAACGCTCTACCTTTTCTCCTGACCAGATCATAAAGGAATTATCCCAACAGGCCGGGTGGAATCCAATGTTGGCCGGGACGATTATGTACGATCCAACTATTCCATTGATTCAGGATAATCAAGAGCTCCCGATTGTCAAAAACGATGATTATGCAAAATCTATCCGCGCGATCATTAGCCGGGTATTTCAGATTTCAATTAATGATCAGAAACAAAAAGGTGGCATTTTGAGTGGAATGTTCAGGAGGTAAGTCAAGATGCCAAAAGTATTTCGAGATCCAGAACCACCTGCAGGCAGTGCATCAGGAGAACGGCCGTCCGCTTCCAGTTCCGCGCCGGCCGATAAGGCTCAAGAAACACCAAGAAGTGATGCTCCTTCATTTAATATCTTTGATGACCAGAGGTCGATGTCAAACACACTTGCTCCTGAAGTAATTAATGAGTTGAACAACGATGTCATTGATTCGATCAATCGGGAGTTTACCTCAGAGGTTTTGCAGAGACCCAATGACACCGATCGTAAAACTGTAAAAGACCGAATTGGCGTACTGGTTTCCTTGGCCATCCGCAAAAGAAGTTTGAACCCTTCAGGGAAACAGGTAGAGAGCCTGGTTTCTGATCTTTCAAGTCGGATTTTGGGTTTAGGCTTTCTAGATTCACTTCTTCCTCCGGCCCGAACCGACATTTCTGAAATTGGAGTTTATTCCAATGGCCTAGTACAAATCATGAAAAAGGGAGAAGTTCGCTGGACCAATGTAGATGTTCATCCTTCTCCAGATGAAATCAATCGAGTTTTGGACCGGATTTTAGGCAGTCAAAGCAAGTCTTTGAATGAAACCAATCCATCTGTCAACGCCAAACTACCCGTGACAAAAGACAATCCGGGCGGGGGACGTATCAAAGCCCTGCATCCCTGTATTGTTCCCCCCGGCAGAAACCCCGCAATCAATATCCGCTTGTACGAACAAAAACCCGTTTTACCGGAATGGTTACTGGAGCGAAAAACGCTCTCACCTGAAATGATGGAAACATTGAAAAATTTGGTTGAATCCGGGAAACGGATACTGATCACCGGGGGTACACGCACTGGTAAAACGACCATGCTCTCCGCAATTTGCAACTATCTTCCTGCCGGCTGGCGTGTCGTCAAGATCGAAGATCCGTCTGAAATTTGGATTGATCGAGCAACAGTGCAAACTGTTGAAGCCAGACCTCAAACCATCGGAACAGAAGTACAACCTTACACTTTGGCCGATGGCGTAGACGATGCTATGCGTATGTCCCCGGATTACCTGGTCATTGGCGAGGTCAGGGACGGAAATGCCGCACTCGCTTTGTTTCGTGCGCTAATGACGGGTCACAGTGGCGCCTGCACTCTGCACGCCGATAACCCAAAAGAAGCAGCAAGTCGTATTGCCAATTTGATGGGAGCGGATGCCGGCGTAAGAAAAGCGGACGCCAACCAAATGTTCGCAGATTCTATTGATGCAGTTGTACAAATTGGCATTCGCCATGAAAAACGGGTCGTGACCGATATTGCTTTAGTTCGCAAAGAACTAAAGGGCGGGGAAGTTTGGTTTGATCCAATTTGGCAGTATGACGAATCGTCCCTTGCAAATCAATTTAAGTGGAACAGATACGAACCAGATAAAGGAAAAAAGGAGGTTATAAAACAATGATTATAGTCATTGGGATTCTTGTAGCAGTATGTGTGTTTTTGATCTTTGGACCCTCCATTGGAGATTTTAAAAAGAGTAAATTATCTTCTGCTTTGGAAGAGATCAGTTCAGTTGAGGAAACAGAAAAACTTTCCAAGATGGACCCGAAATCTTTGGAATACAAATTGGCGGCTTCTGGTGTCAACTGGTCGCCAGCCACATTTCGTACTGTAAATATATTAGGGGCTATTGGTGGAACACTTTTGGTATGGGCTTTCATTCCGGGAATTCCTGCTATTGCTGCTGGCGCACTGGTTTACTACGTTCCGAATGCCTGGCTAGACGACAAGATCAAGAACCGTGGCCGAGAAATTGACAAATTATTGCCATTGGCTATGAGCCGAATCAGTGCAGGAATATCTGCCGGCCGTTCAGTAGCCGATACCTTAGATAACGTTGCGGAATCTTTAGATCTTGAAGGCAAAAACCCGCTATCTCCAGAACTACAGTTGACTGCTGCAGAACTGCGGACAAAGAATCGGGAAGAGGCTATGATGAATCTAGCCAAACGCTCTCCTTCGTCCTCTCTGGCAAATATGGCTTATTTATTGGAAGGATTTCTGGAAGAAGGGGGAACAAAATATTCTGAAGTATTTTCTCAAAGCATTGAACGAGTGGAAATGGTAATTAATGCCCGGAACCGCACACAGGCGAAAGCCGGCGATGCAATGGCCAGTGCAAAGATCATCCCAATCATGTTGGTTATCGTTATGGCTTACCTTGGCCAAAATCCTTCCACGAAAGCGTCCATGACCGCTCTCCCTGTCCAGATTGTCTTGGGGTTAGCTATCGTGGTAATGGCAGGGGGATACGTAATCATGCGGTCTTTAGTAATGGAAGCAGCGTAGGAGGAATAGACAATGGTAGGAGTAATTTATTTCATTGGTATTTTGGTAATGATCCTGATAATCATTGCCGCTATGGAATATTTGCCGGTGGATTTTAGTTTATTCAAGAAAACAAAGTCCCTATCCGGGGTTATGAATGAAATGGAAAACACAACCCCAGATACAGTAACCGGAATTCGGAAAACACTAAAACCTTTAGAGAAACCCGTAGAAAAATACACACGTCCTGGACTACTTAAAAAAATGAAATACGCCCTTTATTGGGGGCAAATGGGGGGGAAGTATGTCGATTGGACCCCGATCCAATTGATTACTTTACGATTATTCTTGGGAATTATTGGCGCTATTGCCGGCGCTGTCGTATTTGGATCAATTATTTACGTAGTTGTTTGTGCATTACTCGGTTGGACATTCCCTATGCTCAGCTTAAACAGCGCAGCCAGACACACTAACCGTAGATTTGAATCTGAACTCCCGGAATATATCCAGTTGATTAATGCAAAAATGGCCGGGGGAGTCTCATTTGACGAGGCAATCAAGAGAACAGCCAGAGCAGAAAGTTTGCCGGCATTGTGGATGAGAAAGAATATTCAAATGGCTCAGGGTCGCAGCCTGGTAGATCAAATTATGCAGGAAGCGATTACTTCTCAATCCACAGTTCTAATCTCAACTGGTACACAATTATCAAATTTAAAATACGGTACAAAACAACAAGAACTATTGGATCGCTTATCAACCCAAATATCCAATGCCTATGCGGCTGGGGCAGATATGCGGGCAGAAAAAATCGGTTCCGACCTGGTAATTCCGATGGTCTTAGCTTATTTCCTGCCGTTCCTGATCTGCATATTTGTCGTCATTGGATATCCGATTGTAGCGAGTGGAATATTATAAATGGTTCATTGGGGAGATCGATTCGGTTTTGCTTTCTTTATTTTAGCGACAGTCGTTGCGGCAATAACGGCAATATCAGAACCTAATCTGTTGGTCTGGCTGGCAGTACCTCAAAACGCGATTATTGCTGTTCTGTATGCAGTTAGAAACAATGAGACAAAATCGAATCGGTCTGGATTGTGGTTGGGATTGATTGCATCTATTTTACCTATGACACATTATCCAGAAAGTATTTCTACAACTCTTTTGGTAATCGGGTTGGCGGGGTATGCATTGATCCTTTGGTCTTTGTTAGTCCTTGGAAGATCATTTGGAATTGCGCCGGCAGACAGAGGGCTGGTGACCAGAGCTCCTTATAATCTGGTCCGCCATCCGATGTATTTAGGCGAATTGGTTTATCGTGGCGCAATCGTACTTGCATCATTAACTTTAATAAACGTTTTTCTGTTTTTGTTTATGATTGGAATTCAAATTACCCGTATTTGCATGGAAGAAAGGATCATTGATGGATACGATGATTACAGGGTGGTCACTCACTGGCGTTTACTCCCAGGAATTTGGTGATCGAGGAATAAAATGACTAAGTATTCAAAGAAAGGACCAACCAATACCGAATTATCAATGTTTTTACGGAAACGCATGGCAGACCTGAACATAAACCAGGTCAAATTAGCACAACTTACAGGGCTATCTACGTGCGGTATAAATTTGATATTAAATAAAGGAAGCGTTCCACAGGCTAAAACGATGTTGAAATTAGCTTCCGCATTAAAGGTACAAGTCGAGCATCTTTATCGTTTAGCAGGAATGATCCCCACAGAACCAGCGATGAAAACTCAAGGGAATGATCTTCAAGAATTGGAATATTTTTACTTAAAACTTCCCCCTGACCGGCGACAAATAGCCGTTGGATTGGTAAAAAGTTTGACAGAGGTCAATTCGCCAGAGTATCCCGTAGTAGGTGCGTTGCTGAAGCAAGAAGCATTGCCAACTCTATAAAAAATAACCCCCGGACTAAAAAACGGGGGTTGTTAGTAGAGCATTTGATCACAGCAGAAATTATTATAGAGAGCGTGCGTTTTGTAGGCTGAAAGCGTGTTTTACATCTCCGTATTTCAACTTGGCGTAAAGCATTTCTTCAAATGTTCTCTTTGACTAATCCGGTGACGTGGAATTCGAAACTGAATTGTTCCAACTGCTCAAAAATATTATTCTTGTTAATTTTATACAGCTAACCAATTATCAACGCAGGTTGAAATCCTATCACTCCAATCATTTTCATCAACTGAGTATTCGATCTCGTTAATAGCTGTTTGAAGGAAAGATTGTATATCTGAAGGCATTGGCGTACCAATATGAGTATACGAATTTTCTACAAGCTTCATAAATAAATCCAATTCTAACGGGATAATCTTTGGCTTGCCACCATAAGCAGTGATATTTTTGATTTGGTTTAGGCCGAAGAAATGCGCCCAAGTGGCTTTGTTAATTGAGGGCGCAATAAAAAGGCAATATGTGTCTTTACCTGATGTTCTCTGTAGTTGAGCGTAATGACGTGTGACGGGTTCTCCTTCAGATTCATATTGCCGTTGCCCACGCTGTAAAGTTACTTCAACGGATAAAGCAAACGAATCATAGTCACATTCGATATCTGGCATATTTCCTTGTGCGGTCGAAGTTGGTCTCCCAGAATCATCAATCTTGAAATTCCCCTTAATGGCGCCCCCATCCAACATGGTCATGGCTCTTAGTGTATTCCATTCGAGAAACAGTGGTGCATCATATACCTCATCCGATAGTATTTCATTGAAAGTATCAACGACTTCTTGATATAAGGCGTATGACTTCAATTCTTCGGTTTGCTTCTGAATAATTGCCGAACGTTTTTCTTGAACAGCAATATCCCTTAAGTCCTTCAATTCCTCAATTGATTTATCAGATAAGTCGCGCTTTGTGAATGAATAGTTCCGCATCAAAGTATTTTCGAGGTTATCTCTGTTATCCGTATAGAGGTGGGGTAATTCCGCGCTAAACATGTATTCCTTGAAACTTGCTAAATCATCAATATGGCTGGGCTCAGGGTCTACCGTTGATAGCACATAATCAATTTCTGCCATTTTATCTGGCGCAATAAGAATTGATTTACCATCAGACACAAACATTTCTGTATAACGTAAATATCGAAAGCACGCATCAGCATAGTCGCGCATATTGCGCTTTTCTTTGCTAATGAAAGATTTCTCGTCGCTTGTTTCAGATTCTCGCGTTGATAACTCCCCAGATACTATCTCAGCGGAATAAATTTTTGCAATTTCGCGATAGGCTACTTGGTCGACGAATCGCTTATACTGTCCAGTATGACGCTTTTTATCTGCGCGGAAGGATAAGATTTCGGATTTTATGTTATCAAATTTGCGATAGTCTGTAAGTTGTAGGGCAAAAAATCGGAATTCATCGGGAGTTAAATAGTCAAGTTCACGAATTAATCTAATGATTTCCAAGTAAGGATGCCCCCAAAAAGTCCCTTTGATTTTGTTTGCTTCTTTGTGGTATGGAGAAGGAAGCTGAAACTTCAAAAGCTGACGAAAAAACGCTTCATGAGGGCGCTTACCATGAACAAATGCGTTACCCGCCTCGGTTAATTGAATTGTTGGTGAAAGATCCACAAGTCCTAATCCTTGCGGCGACCGGGTAATACGGTCTCTTGCGCTAAAAGCGGTGTATTTTTTTGAGGTTTCTCCTTGGAAAGTAGAAGCCTTGGCCAAAACTTCAGCAAAAGCTTCTTGAACTTTTTCGTTTTTACTCCAGACTTGTCCCCCAAAATTGCTCACAAGCAGTTCAATCTCTGGGATCAACTTCTTAGGAGTTCTGGGTGAAGTAGTGAAAAAGAGAGTACGACTACTCTTTATTATGCCCAAGGTCAATACCTCTTATTAATAGTTCTTAATGACGAGATGCATCCTATCGTTGTTAAAACGGTTTTTGATATTTACGGCGTAGTTCTTATAATACTCATCAAACACATAATCCCGGTATAATTCTTCGGTCAGTGGCGTTTTACCAATGACCATCAAAGCACGGCACGGAAGGTTCTTAAAGTCAGCAACTAACCGCCGATGCTCAGTTTCATCAAAACCATTCATCATGTCAATATTTCCATAATCATTGAAAATACAATCATACGGAGGGTCAAGGAAAATGAAATCATCTTCACTGGCCATATCAAAAATCTGTTTGTAATCAAAGCTATACAATTCTGTACCTTGAAGTAAGTTACTGTGCTGTTGTGTTACCAATCGAGTATTTAAGTTTGGATAACGCCCGAATGGAACGTTATAACCCCCATTATTATTATAGCGTATCATACCTGAGTAAGCCGTCTTATTGATAAAGAAATAAAGAACGCCATCTAAATAAGTGTCATCCGGGTGATTGAACAATTCACGAATACGGTAATATAAATCTTCGTTTGCATTTGGTACGTGTTCATCAGGATTTTTCGCCTTTAACTTTTTATATGCAGCTTGATTTGTCTCATACTGTCTTTGAAGTTCATCCAGTTGTAAGCGCATCAGAGGATAATTATCCTTAAGCTGCCGGTAAAACGTCATAAGACGTTCGTTTACATCATTGATGATTGCATTATCAGGTTCAAGACAAAAATATACTGCGCCACCACCAAAGAATGGCTCAATATACCGGTCAAAGTCGTCTGGTATGTACTGTAAAAAGCGCGGAATTTCCCGCGATTTTCCCCCACGATATTTTAACACGGGATTCATCTAAGCACCTCTCTTTCTGGATTGCTAAGAATAAGGAATAAAATTAGAACAAAATAACCTATTATTGTTTACTAGTTCGGTCTCTGCCATTTTATGTGAGAAATAAAAATTACGCATTTTTGCGATCAAAGCTGTTTCTTTTACGCTCCTGCCTGTTGTTCTCCAGCGTTCTTCACTATATGGGGCTGTCAAACGGAAGCAGAAATGTCTATTTCAATCTCAAATGTGATGCCGCTTATTTCATCATTACCAATCAACTTACAGAGTTCAATATTGGGATTCTATGTCGAACGGAATTTACCGACATTTTTACCCCAGATAGTGATGTTTGTGGCTGAACTCATATAAGTTTACTGCCATTTCCTCCATTTTGCATTATTCTTTGAAATCCAATTAAGAAATTGGACCTTGAAACTATATTTATCCTCGGTTATCCTTAATCTATCAAAGAATCGTTTTGTAACAATTTCAGTTATTCCGTTTATCAATCCAAATGAAGTTTCGTGCACAGCACAGGTTTGATATGGTTCAGTATAATAGAGATTGTGTTCCCAAAAATCAAATTGATTTAGATCATATCAAAAATTCCACTCATATTGGAATATTCCAACAATAGAAATAATCCGATATGGACGTGAAATATGGGTATCAAACGGTTTTGATTTTAATCAATACATAAAACAACCGTTCTATTAATGATACAATTCCACTATGCTAAAAGGAAAATGTAAGGACGGAATTATCGAAGTACACTATCGACCAGGTAATGAAATTATCTATCCCTCCAGAAGCGCACCATACACATATTCAGTAGTATTTTCAACCGGGAAAGGATTTGGAGCTACGGCCAATTCGGGGCGTGAATTGATACGGGAAGCAGGGCGCCTACTCAAGAATTTAGTGTGGACCAGAGAAAAAAGCTAACTGCATTTTTAGAACTTGTAAGTGTTATAAAATTTACCTCTTAAACCATGGGCCGGATTTCCTTTCGTTACTTAAATTTCTTCCTATCATACCGGATTATTCAAACAAATAACCGCGATATTTGGCACGGTCTACTCTGTACCAATAATCTATTCTGCTAATTTCTTCTGGACGTATCCCTTGTTTTCCTTCTATTTTATTTGGACAGGAACAGAATCGATTTTCTGGCTGGTTTTAAATTCTATTAACATTTGGTTACATAATTTGGTTATGTTAAAACATTCAAAGTCGGTATGCTCGTCTATAAACGTGGTATGGCTTTCTGTAAAGCCGATATCGTAAAATATTTGGAGTCGCTTAATTAATTTTTCCTTTTCCGATTGTGGAAAATCGCAAGCTTCAACTAGGATATCGGCTATCCTGGAATAATCAGTTGCATCCATTCCTTGGGTTTGGTCAGAATCAATAAAGTTTAATATTTTCCTGTTGTATTCATCTCTGATAATTAATTTACGAACAGATATGTCTTTCTCGAGAATTTTATTTTCTACTTGCTTGTCTAATACATATCCCCATTCTGCTTGTTCAGAATAAATTTCAGAACATTTCAGAAAGCACTCATTAAGAATTACAAAATCCTCGTCTGGAATTTCAATTTCGAAATGTGTAATATTATTGCGAATTTCATTTAACCTCGATAAATTTTCAACAAATTTTGGATCAAAAATCTCTTCATTATAAAAGTATGTCAATCTACTATAAGCATCAACAAATGTAACCGTATTGGGAAGTTTTGCACCCCTTGTTTCGGTAATATATTGAAAAAGCGTCTTATTAGCTTTCTTTGAATTAATATACTTTTCTAGCACTTTGGAATAATTGTTACCTTCGAAGGAAAATAACATAAATTCATTTTGATTAAGTAGCATTTTCTTAAAAAAAAGCTCCAAAGCACTATGTAAATTTAATACATAGGAGCGGTAATTAATATAGGATCCTTCGCCGTCAAGTATTTTCAGAAGCGCATCCAATGCGCTTCCATAGGCGGTTATTGCATTCTCAACTAAACTTATTTTATACATTAGTATTTCTTTCTGGTTCTATAGACTGTGTTAACTTTTTGACAAGCAAGTCAACCCCGGTAGAGGGATTAGGGAAATCTTCCCAGAGTTCCTTGTGCAGAGATCGAAGGAATTCGGCGTTATCAATTGCCTGCTCGGTTTGCTCTTGTACAATGCGGTACACTGCCATGGACTTTGAATAATTCGGAATATGATGGGAAAGGCTATTTATGACTTCGGTCGCGTTTGTGAATACTCTGTCAGTACGTTCAAAATGTAACAACAGCCAATATTCAAATGCAGGATTGGATAAAGCCAGTTGGAAATTATGTTTCCTGGCAAATACAAGTGCCTGATCGAGTGAATGTTGAGTACCAACCTGTTCAATATCAAATACACACCAGGCTTCATCATTCGTTGGATCCCAATCCAGTTTTTTCCTTTCAGCTTCCATGTTTTGGACCAGGTAAATGGGAGTGACTAGATTTTCTCCTCCTGGGATAATCAGAACACGGATGTTTTTGTGTCGCAATGTGCTCCGAAGCGCATTGAAATAATTGGGCTCGGTTTGTTTCCCCTCACAAGCAACCAGAATGGTTTTTTGGGGGGAAAGCGAGTTCCCTCGCCGTTGATAGTTATCGCGGTTTTTACCGCGCTCAAATAATGGCTTTCGACCAGACGGCTTCTTCTTACGACTCATAGGAACCATCTCCTTTAAAGAGTGAAAAGACATCGCCAAGGAAGGGGATGGCACCATAACGACCTTGCAAATAGCCTTTGGCCAACGATTCGCCTTTTCGTGGACTGTAATCCAGGAGCGAATACAAGTGGGTTGCACCGTTCTGATCTTTCTCTGTAAACCAGATTTGATCTCGCCGAAAGAGGGAATTATCAAGTAGCGTCGTGTCGTGGGTATTGAAGATCAACTGAGCGTTATTTTTATTGACTGCCGGGTTGTGAAACATTTCTACAATAGCTCGCACCAGGAGCGGGTGCATACTGGCATCCATCTCGTCAACGATTAAGATATCTCCTTTCTCGAGAGCTGTTAAAACCAATTGGCTTAGGTAGAGAATATGCCGGGTACCATTTGATTCGGAGGATAATGGAAACGCCACTACCGTTTTATCCTGGGCTTGATGTAACACCTCAATTCTTTCGCCAACCATTTGCGGTTTATTGTCTGGCAGAGCCGGGTCTTTCATTCGGTAATCCCAAATGCCTAGATCTGCATAACGTAAAAGATCACGAATACCCTGGTGATGGCTTTCGTCCAGAGTATTGATAAAAAGGTTTGTAGTCAGGAGTGGGTCGAGCTCGAGCAAAACACCCGAGAACCATTGGTAGACAGCAGAAAGCATCGGATGTTTGAAGGTGGCAGCTACGGAAAGGAAAAGTGCATTTTCACGGGTCAGCGTGCTGATTTTTTCGTTTTGGCCTTTGAGTGATGGTCCAAAGTAATACTCTTCCTTATGGGTGTCTTTGTTCCAGGCGCGCTGGAAATAAGGCACCGTTCGGCCTTTGGGTGAGGCATACAAATATTCAGTCCAAACCCGTTTGCGATCTACCGATAGACCATATTGATAACGGATACCATCCTGGATAAATGTGATTTCAAAAGTAGAGGGCATATTGGCACTGGTTGGATCCAGGAGGAACGGCTGGGTGTCGATAGGATCATCCGGTTTTCGATTGGCTGATTCGCGGACAAAATCTCGTAAGAATTTAAACGCTTCCAATATCTTGGTTTTACCTGAGGCGTTGGGACCATAAATCACGACACTTCGAAGCAATTTCATCTTTGTCGAAACGGGGGTTATGATGATATTGTCAGAAAGGGTTTGATCCGAACTCGCATTCAGACTTAACACCTGCTCGTCTTTGAAACAGCGGTAATTTTTAATTCGAAATTCGATTAACATCGCGTACACCTCCTAGACTATTGTACAATATTACAATAAATCTGCAAAATAGTCAAATAGATAAGAGGTAAGTATCGATTAAATGTTTCTTGTCGAAAAAATATATTAGTGACTGACGTACAAAAAAATATTCGTAAATCTATCACCTGTGGATAGCGACACCATAATTTTTTAGAATTGCTTACTCGTCTGATTCGTAGTCAGAAAATTGCCCTAAATCTAAGCATTAAATCCATATACGCCTCCCTGATAATAAAATAAATTGTATATCAAATACATCAATTGTCGAAGCTACAACTATTTTTTCTTCGCCGGCTTGTATAACTCTTCCGGGATCTCCAGCAACCATGTGTAGTTTGGGCTTCTGGCCGGAATTTTATACTCGGCCAGGTCAATTCTTCCGGCTCGAAACTCCCGGATAAACAGGGCAATGGCTAGGCCGGCTATCCGGCTGGCCGGGATCTCCAATTCCTTTGCAAAGGCCATTATCTCTGTTCGCAAAGCAGGGGGGAGGTCGAACGTTACCCGGTTTTCTTTCCGGGCTTTGATCTTTTCCCTCTCAGCCTTTTTGTGTTTACGTTCATCCGGTGGAAGACGTTTTTCTTCATCGGACTTTTTCAGCATATCAAAGAGACCAGAAACTTGTGGGTCGATATTAGTCATAAGAGTCGCTTTCTATTGAGATTCTGCGTTTCGCAGAAATGAATCACAGGCAGTATCCGGTTTCCAAGTGCCTGCTTTCGCAAAACCGGCCTTGACCAGTTCATAATCGACGAATTTACCATCGGCAATAACGTAACGAAGAAGCCGGCCATATTTATCGGTTTCTGAAATGTCCTTATATAAATATACCGTTTTTCCACTGGTGAGCTTAGAGTTCAAGGCGGTGGCATCGTCTGCACCAGGTTGACCAACTTCGGGAGCGTTCATGCCGATGTAACGAACCTTATAGGATTTACCGTCGATCTTTACCCAAATAGTATCACCATCAATGATCTTTGTTACACGAGCTACTTGAACCTCACTCTGAGGAATGCACGAGAAATCCAGTACTGGGGTGGGGGAAGATGTAGAAGTCGAGAGATCATCCGCCGTGGTAGGGATGTACTGATCAGGCTGAAACTGATCAATACATCCACTCACAGCAACCAATAAGACTACCAATAAAAAGGTACACACAAGGGTGAAACGGGTCGGAGGAACCCGATGTAAGCGAATCATAAACGATCCTTTCTTGCTACTGTGATATTCTTATTATGGAGTAGGGGCCGTGGTAGGAGTGTACTGTCCAGTTGCATCTGAGCAGTACACTCACCACTGTTACCAATAAAGACCTACCAATAAACTACCAATAAGAGGAACACAGGGAGTGGGCCGGGGAATGGCCCTGGATAAAAGCTAATTTATTGGTTCGGGGATGGGAATTCTTTCCCTAAACAATTCAATTGTTTCATTCAAATACTGTTTACTGGTTACCGCATCCTGGGGAACAGTGATTATCGTCCAGATCACAACTGTAGCCATAGGAACCAGGGACATTGCCCCAAGATTTTGATAATCCAATAAATTTTCAAAGACCGATTTTATGGTTTCGGGTTTGGTCTTGTCCAACCATTCAATCACTTGTTTGGTTACATCTTCTGGCATTAGTCCGTCCTTTCTACTTCGCAAATAACTTATAACGGGCATAATCGCTCAACGATCTATATCCCAATAATTCAGCCTCCACCATCAATTGTGTTTTTTCAGGCACGGTCAAACGGATGTTGAGACTAACAGATTTACCGTCACCTTCAACTGAAAGAGCATTAGCCAGAATTTCTTTTTCTGCCGGCGTAAATACCACTCCTTCAGAAAACACTCTTTCGAGCAGCACACCGTATCTTGCTTGAGTTTCCGGGGCTTTGTTTTCAAATGCTTTTTTTGTTTCTAATGCTTGACGGACGGCCTCGGGCGAACATTTTTTGATGATGATCTGAATTGCCTCTAACAATTTGTTGTCCATATCTAACTCCGCTATCTTAAGTATCCAAAGCAACTTTCCATTAATCTGCTAGTTTTGAGAAAACCGTGGACTGAAAAAATTTATCAATTCGCCGGTACTTTCATCAAGGTTATTAATAATCCCGGCAATATCATGAGCGAAATTGCAATCACCTGGTGCTGTATCTAACATTTCCTGAAGCCGAAGGGGATTGCAATTGCTGTGGACCGTTGAGAGACAAATCACAACGGTGAGTGGGTCGATCTTCATTTCTGACCCCGCCTTTTTCCCGATTTTCAAAATCAACTGTTTGTCTTCTTCTGTTACAGAATTAGCCATTGAATATCCTTTCTCCTGACAAAACAACCCTGCCAAGTGGGAATCTATTTCCTATTCGGTTATTAATGAACTGTATTACGTTTGATGTCTTACGAATATTGTATCACAACATAAACAAAAAACAAGGGGGCAATTCCCCCAAATAATCAATATAAAAAAGGGCATAACCCTTGCATTATTGTATTCAATCGGATACAATAATGCAATAAAGAAATTATCTGTTTCTGTAGAAACGAAAGGAGAAACCAATACAAAATGAGCACGATAAAATTTGCAATCAACAATGTTCTTCCCAATCCGTTCCAGACCCGTCAAAAAGACGACCCGGACCACATCCGTGATTTGGCAATCAGTATTGCGAAACACGGAATTCTGCAACCCCCAACGGGTCGCCTGTCCACGACCCAACCGGGAAAGATTGAAATTGCTTTCGGTCACAGCCGGCTCGCTGCTCTCAAGTTGCTCAATACAGCCGATATCGAATGCTTAGAAGGGCTCAACATCGAGATCAGAACACCCGAAGAACTCCAAAAATTCACAAACCGCTTTAAAGAGATGGAAATCGAAATTAAGGAACTTTCGGATCTGGAAATGTTCGAGATGGCCGTCACAGAAAACAACAACCGAAAAGACCTCAATGCTATTGAAGAAGCCAGTGCTATGGTTGTTTATCGAGACCGTTTCGGGAAAAACTCTGATGAGATCGGCCAATTATTCAATTTGTCCGGGGCAGCGGTACGAAATAAAATGCGTTTACTTGACCTTCCTGAGAAATACATTTCAATGGTTGAGTCCGGGGTGATCACCGAGGGGATAGCCAGAGAAATTCTTTCCGTTGCAGAACTCCCGGAAAGTGCGCTGTCTAAATTTGTTGAATATGATTACAGAACCCAAAAAAATGTCACTCTGCTAGAGTATATTGACAAAGAAGCTGCTGCCGGCACAATCAAACTTGATTCAGTCCGGGAAGTAATTAATCATTTAATTCTTCGCAACAGTGCGGAGCTCGATAAAAAACCATGGAAACACGCCGAACAATTACACGATATTGAAGCAAAACCTTTACCGATCTGCAAAGGTTGCCCGAAATATCTACTTCGAGACAAAAAAGAAATTTGTATGGATCCCGATTGCTTCAAAGCAAAAACAATTGCCTGGCAAACAAATTACCTGTTACAAGCCTCTTTACTGAGCGGCATCCTTGTTCTTGAGCACACCGATGGGGAATTTAAGAAACACACCAGCTTTGGTTGGTCTTCAACTGCGGCTTTGAATCAGATTCGTGCAAAAGGTGGCTGTGAGAATTTGCGCCTGGTATACGAGGAACCTCAAAAATACAGGGGCGACGATACCATAAAAGTGACCAATATGATCGAGCAGGGATTTCCCAATGCTATGATCGTCTGTGTCAAAAAAGAAGGATTTTGCACTTGCATCAAAGCGATTAATGCCGGTATACAATCCGCGACTGAAAATAAGGAGCAACTTTCTGAAGAGCAATTAAAAGACCTTCGCAAACAACTATCCGAACAAAAGAAAAACAAAAAAGAATTAATTGAAGGTCTGGTCAAGCAAGGTGCACTCGCTTTGCAGAAAGGTTTGAAAGAGAAAGTCCTACCCACGTTCAAGAAAATATTTATCAGCATACCCTACAATTTATCGAATAATGCTAATTACCATAAGGCAACAACAATTGAAGAGCTCACCTCAATTACCTGCTCTGCCATCATACAAACGCAAGTTTACAACGATGATCCCCAATCGGTATTAAGTAATATCAATAGATTCCTCAAAGATTGTGGTCTTGATCCTCTTGATATTGATCTCAATACCTCCAATTCTGTGGGTGTCGGTGAAAGCCAACAACCGGTTGCCGAAGAGGGGACCTCAGAGGAAGCAGGGGAGTAATGAAAGAATCCTTTATAGAGCGTAACTTTTCTTCATCTAGCATGAATACAATTGATCTGGTGAATGGAATATTAAATGAGTATGGTCAGCAGGGGTACAAGTTATCCCTGCGCCAACTCTATTATCAAATGGTATCTCGTGATTACATTCCGAATACCCAACGATCTTACAAAAATCTCGGCAGCCTGGTGTCAAACGCCAGGCAGGCCGGCCTTGTCGATTGGGAAATGATCGAAGACCGCAATCGGGAAACCAACAGCCTTTCGCATTGGCTTAACCCTGCCCAAATAGTGCAGTCAGCAGCAGAGCAATTTCGTATAGACAAATGGAAAGACCAGCCTTATCATATTGAAGTAATGGTAGAAAAAGATGCTTTATCGGGTGTTTTGCTTCCGGTTTGCCAACGGTTGGACGTAGGAATCACGGCCAACAAAGGTTATTCTTCGAGCTCGACTATGTATGAGATTGGTAAACGCTTACAAAACTACTTCAAACAAGGGAAAACCATTACAGTTATTTACCTGGGCGATCACGATCCCTCTGGTATTGATATGAGCCGTGATGTTCAAGAGCGCTTACAGTTATATTCCCAAGTGGATTCTATTGAGTTTGTCCGGGTAGCTCTGAATTTTGATCAGGTCAAAGAACTAAAACCGCCAGAGAATCCGGCCAAAGAAAGCGATGCCCGGTATGGGGCATACGTCCGGAAGTATGGGAGATCTTCGTGGGAACTAGATGCCGTGGAGCCGGTCCGTTTGGCCACACTTGTCAGGGATGCAGTTGTCAAACGGCGAGATAACAAATTGTGGGAAAAGGCAATCCATCGTCAAGAAGATATGCGCGAAGAACTAAAGGCGTTTGTCGAACAATATAACAACAACCAGTCCGGGGAGGATGAATAGGGGTGTAACATGAAGACCAAATTACCCAAAGGAAAGACTTGTTTTGACTGTGTTCACATAGGTAAATGTTTCGCAGAGCATAAGAGTGTTCCTGAAAATGCGATGTGCGCCTCTGATCCTTCTCAGTTTACCAATAACCCCGGCCTGGTTCCGGGGGTAGGGCAGGGTCATTGGACTGATAAAGAAGACGGTGAAATATGGAAATAAAAAGGTAGACAATGACAAATAACCATTATTTAGAAGCTGAAAAACAAAAACTTCCCGATCACGCAAAGAACATTGTGTCGGAATTGAAGAAACTTGGATATGATTCTGCCACCTATTTTATAGGTCCTGACAATCTTCCCGTCATAACGCTTGGCAGCACACTCGAAGAAAACAATGCGGTCAAGATCTGTTTTTATCGGAGTTATGGCTGGCAAAAACCTGGAACCTTTCGGATCAAGGTGAACACTACCACTACAACCCGGTCACATGGTTTCCCTCTGCGAATCGACGGAACATACAATTATCAATTGATTGCTCAGAGGGTTAAACAGCTTATTGATATTAGCCGAGAAGCACAAGTAAAAAGCGCTTAAGGAAAACCACAACCCTTTATACCAAAAGCCAGCTACGGGGAGCTCACCCCGTTGAAAAAGAAGAGCAAACCGACTACAAATTGAAAAACAAAACATACAAAGGAGAGAGCACAATGAAAAAACAAAATATAAATTTGGATAATCTAGTATTTGAATTATTCTCTGGAACCTCAGATCTTGATGCTCAGGAGGTTGAATACTATGTAGATGAATATCAGATACTGATCAGAAAATATGATGACGAGAAGATTGACGATGACGAAAAGGGGTCGGACATAATTGGGGGAGTTGATTTTTATTATTTCAATTCAAGCCTTGCTGAAGGTAACGAGATCGACCCTGGTGAAGTCTTTGATCTAAGCCAAGAAACGTATAATTTTTACGAAGCCATAACACAAACTGAAAACCAAGAAACAATATTGTCCAAAGCTACACTCAAGGCTCTTGGGAAAGATACAATTAATTTACTCACCCTGGATACTTTATATATTGATCGAATTGGTCTCTTGCCTGAATATCGAGGGAACAAATTAGGTTTGTTGATACTAAAAACAGTTATTGAAAAATATTCAAAAGGGGCAAGTTTGATTGGACTAGATCTTGGTCCATACGATTTCAGTAAAGAAGATATTCAACCAGAATTTATCATCTGGAGAACAGGCGAGATAAATCCTGCCGGTCAAAAGAAACTGGAGAATTACTACTCTAAATTGGGATTCAAAAGAATTAAAGGTACAACGCAAATGATTTTGAGTGGTGAACGTAAAATACAAGAAATTATGAAATAACAATGGACACCAGTCAAAAGAACGCGCTTAAGATTAATATTTATCTTTGCCATTCAATAACCGAAGAAAGGATAAAATGTATATCAATCTAAAAGAATTATTTCACCGCTTGCACCTGGTTATCTCTTTATTTGTCAATCTTCGACACCATTACCGGGTTGAGGTCGAGGATTATTATCCCGAGACGTGGGATTCTACGGTTCTCAATTATCACTTTTTCAATGACTTTGCCGGCGCTCAGAAGTTCATCCAGGGCTACAAAAAACAGTATTACATCATCCGGCTATTCGAGCAGGAGGAAGCCGGTTTTACTTTGTGCAATATCGACACCGGCCAATTGGCCACCAAGCAAGATGAGGAAGGGATCGATTACCGGGTCGATAAATTTGGTTATTCCATGCCCGTGGAATTATCTGCCGGCTGGTACAGGCGCGGACTGCGTACACACCATCCAACCTTTGCCGCGATCCAAAACGACCTGTTGTATTTGCACAACGAGACTTTGCGGCGGTACATTGATGGCAAGTGTGCTGTTTCTCTGGAAACAGTGATCAGCGGACTTTTCCATGAACGCCACCCGGATACGCCCAAGTACTTTGAAATAAATTTCAAGAATATGATTATCCACCAAATGGAGCGAGAAGCCAGAAAGCAGGGTAAAAATGTCGCAATCAGATAAACTGCCGGCAGGAGAAGACCAGAAACTTACTGGATTGGTCAACCTGGAGATCATCCAGTACAAGGCTAACTTGAAGAGGCAGGGGGGTGTGTTTGATCCGAATACTGCAGAGATCTTGTCAACTGTTCTCAGGGAACTTGGTGAAATCACGTTCAACAGGGGAGTGGATTATGCGTTGGCCAATTTATTCACCACTGCACAGGCTGCAGAGAGGTTAGGTGTATCCAAACACCTGGTGATTCGATTGGCGCATAAAATGGGATTGGGCAAGAAGGTATCTGAAGCAGTCTTTATATTTACCAATCGAGACATTGAGGTTATGGAAAATCGAAATCGAGTGGCCGGCAGACCGCAAGAGAACTTCATTGCAGGTAATAAATAAAATTCGTATAGCCAATATATCCATATGTTCTATCCTGAAATTATCTTGTTAAAAAAGAGTGACCTCAATTATTATTGGTAATCAAGCCTTCGCGCACCAGGCTGAAATAATATTGGAAAAATTAAAACAAGGTTTCTTTACAAAATTATTCATCTTCGCAATAGATCAAACGAAATATATAAAAGACCTTTGTTAATTCCAAAGGTCTTTTAATTTTTGATTTTAGTTATTGAAGAAGTTGAGAAGATAATTATTTTGGATCAATTTCGTAATCTTTCTCAACCACACTGCCGGCTCGACCCACCACTGCAGATTCCCACCAATAAATACCGTGGACTCTACCAAATAACCCTTCCCCTTCCCGATAATCCTTAAAATGCCCTCTCCGTATGTGCAGGGAAGGGGA